>Ga0157364_1001714_pt1 | contig 19147 bp, 9 predicted proteins | sample AttsexASBM2_FD_111476 | JGI IMG/M metagenome (GOLD analysis project Ga0157364, IMG submission 111476) | Fungus gardens microbial communities from leaf cutter ant in Ribeirão Preto, State of São Paulo, Brazil - Atta sexdens ASBM2 | ecosystem: Host-associated > Fungi > Mycelium > Unclassified ...
ATCTATATTCTTTAATATACATCAAAAATAACAGTAAAATAAAATATAAATTCTAATAATATAAATTTTAATATTAATAATTTAAATAATGGCCAAACTAAACCTTAATAAACTTATCTAACCTGTTGATGCCTATATTACACGTATTATTACACGTATTATAAAATTATTTCTTAAAAAAGTTTTCTAAATTTTTCTAATATTGTAGATATATATATATATATATATTTTTCTATATATATATATATATATATATATATATATATATATATATATATATATATATAAAATTGAATCTCCATATCTTTATTCTCATCAATCAATTTTTCTCTTACACCAATGCTGCTTCAAATTTGCGACGTAATCACGCATGCATAAAATTAAAAATATTGTATGCAAGATAATTCTAAATCAATTTGAAGTTGGAATAAATAAACGGAGATAAATACGACTGAAATTTTTACTCGTTTTTGAGGTATTTTTGAAAATTTAATCTTAATAGAAAAAGAATATTTCATCAAAAGGTATTATGAGCTATTCATGATTTATTTCGTGCTCTCCTAAAATAAGTTGTTTTATCTTATATACACTATATTTTAATATCGAAAACTGATATTCAAATTTACAATTTATTTTAATTTGATTTAACTTTTGCAAATAATTTTTCAAAAGAAAATTTTAGCTTTAATTCACTATCTTTTATGAAGATATGTTCTAATAATTTTGGCGATATTAAGAATTGAGTTGTTGATATTGAAACATTATCTGATAAAAATTACTCGATAAAACTTCCATGCGAAATACGGTACAGATTTTAAAATATAATTATTCCATTCATTTTTATATTAAAAGTAGTATTGATAAATCTCCTTAAATTTTCAAATATTTGAAGTTAATATTCTTAGAGTATTTGTTACAAAAATTTTGTTTTACAAATGTATAGGGTAGAAAAATGTGCTTAGTTTAAATTTATATTTTTGTGATTTTTTTGTGATATATGTATGACATCAAAATTTCTTAATTCCTAACGGGTTGAGTAGATATACTCGTGAAATAAAAATATAGAAATATAATTACAATATATTGTATTTATTTAATATAATTCTCTAATTCATATAAATTATACATAAAGTATAAATTATACATAAAGTAGTATAGTTTCTTATGATTATGCGTTATTTACACATTGCATTTAAAATTTATAGCTAATTATTTTAAAAAAATATATACACAGCCAGAGTTAAACATATATTATTGCCTGAATATTAAACATTTGAGGTATTTTTTTTTACTTAATTTTATTGCGCTTTTGATAGAAATATATTTAAAAAAGTATATATAAATACAGATAATTAATATCTTCGTACATTTATCATTAATAATAAGTACTATGACACATTGTACATTGTTATGACACATTGAATATTGATTTCAACATTGATCAGAGTAATTGACTGAAATTGACAATGAGTTATTTAAAAAGGAAAAAATGATACATGGCTCTTGTATTAATAAGAAGAGATCGGATTTTTTTTGATTTTGTAATAATCTTTATGAATTTCAATAGTAAATTAATTCAATTGTTTATAATCGATGTTGATGCAATTTAATATCTAAAAATAAAAACGTACAAAATTTTATCATTTTATCATATATATATATATATATATATATATATATATATATATATATATCAAAATCATAAAAGTATTTAATGAAACATTCCTTGATACGTGGTTTTTTCTAATTCTAAATAAACCTTTCCCATCTCTTTTACTTTTTTTATTTCCTTTGAGATAATCGTATCAGGACACAAATCCGACGCCTGATGCAAATCTTTTAATGCTAATTCATATTCATTCAAGGAAGTATAAGCTTGTGCTCTTCGAAATAATGCTTTACTATTTGTGTTATCCGTTTCCAGAACCTAAATTAAATATGTTTATGTATTATATATTATATATTAAGGCATAAAATAAGGCATAAATGCATTACTTCTGATTTTCTCACGGAATATTTACTTACTTTATTACAAAGATCTATGACTTTACGATACTCTTTCTGCTTTAATCGTACAGCAGCTAAATTAAGTAACAAAGTTAATCCAAGATCCACTAGTGAGACATAAAATGTATCCGACATATTTTTCTGTTTGCTCATCCAGTTGTAATATCGTAATGCTTTCCTATACTTTCTAGTAGCATCCACATAATTTTGCTTTACGAAATAACTATTTCCAGAATCTTTTATCTTCCTTATTACATCCTCCATAAATTTATGCTAAAAACGTATATATTCAAATTAAGATATAATTTTAGCATACGTAATAATTTTAAAAGAAATGATATATATATATGAATGATAATTTACAGTGAGCTTGTTAACATGTTTAGAATAATCCCAATCTTCTGGCCATGGTGTATAAACATCCTCAGACCCATCATTCTCTTCTAATCCCCAATTTTCACCTTTTTTCAACTCTCCACAGTCAACTATATTTATTTTCTAAAAACAAATCAATTATGAAGCTAATTACAGGTCTAGGAAATTATTAGCTTTGCCATTAAAAGGACAGCCTTACATCAACTGGAATGTCGTTTTCAGTCGGTACTTTACAGAGCTCTAACACTACACCCATGCCTTTTATAATCCTTCCAAATACTACATGAGTATTGTCCAGATGCGTGGCCGCTTGAACGGTAATAATAAATTGAGAACTGTTAGTGTTTGGCTTGCCCTCGTTGACCATGCTAAGTAGTCCAGAGAAGTTGTGTTTCAATTTAAAGTTCTCATCGTCAAAGTAAGGACCGTAAATACTTTCCCCACTGGTTCCATCGAAATTAACAATATCACCACCCTGGATCATGAACTGTGAAATAACTGTAGCAATATAATATTACATACGATGTGTGTATATGTCTTAAAAAATCAATTTCTATTCCATTCTTAAAAGAAATAAAAAGAATAAATGATCCATATTTCTAAAGCACCTGTTCTTTATCGTTGCACTAGACTGCATTAAAATTTTTTTGAAAAAATATATATATATCCATTTTATTTTAATTACAATTAGTGTAAATAAAGAATAGATCTCTAAATTAAAGTGGTAACTCAAATAAAATTGTACATGTATAGCTGTGGTCCGATTCACGCTCATAAAGCTCTTGGAATTATCCTTAGGTTTGTTCAGGTTGCATATTACTATCATAGTTCTTGCTTACTTCAATGTAACTAAAAAATAAAAAGGACTCGAGGGAATAGATACTGTTCAGAGTGCAAATTATTCAAAGAAATCTCTCAAGAAATAAAAGTTAAATTTATTTATTGCAATTTCCAGGGAAGCCAAATTAAGTTTTCTGTCGAGAATATATTATATTTTCTCATGCCAATTACAAAGCTGAATGGGACAATTTTCACGTCTTTATAATAAAATAAAATAAGTATTTTCTTATGAGAAAATGGATATTCAAAGAACTCACTCGTCAACGTCAATACTTCAAGCATATAATGTAAACTGCTAATCCAAAGTCTCGAAAGCAAGGAACGAAATAAATAGATGATGAATAAAATATACAGTACGGAATTTTATTTATCATTTATTTATTATTTTATAATTTGACTTAAAAATTTTTTAATTGTGAACGTTCCTTGCTACCAAGACTTTGGATTAGCAGTTTACTTTATGTGCTTGCAGTATTCATTGATGGATGAGTTCTTTGTACATCCATAAAAATTTTCCTATTGAGAGATTTCTTTGAACAATTTGCGCACTCTGAATAGCGCCTATTCCTCGAGCTCTTTTTATTTATTTTTTAGTTATTTTTAAATTAAGGAAACATGACATTCAATTTTATTTCAATGCGTTTATTCGAGTGAGTAGGAACTGTAGATGCATATTGGAGCATGCGACACGAATCTTTTATTGGTTATCAAATAAATCTCTTATTGGTTATCAAATGTTATGTAGGTTTTACAATGAAGCAATAATCGGAAGTCCTAATCTTAAGTTTTAATCAGTGAAATTAGCCAATAGCCAATTTAAATGACTAAGATTAAGACTTTCAATTATTAACTCATTGTAGAATCACATTTTAAGCAAGACAAATGATGACTATGACAGTTAATGCAGCCTATGATAGTCAATTGTCATAAATCAAATTTTAACTTTATTTACCCTAAAAAAAATAAATAAATGATTTATATTTCCAAAAGCCTTGGCTGAAGTGATAAATATATGTATACGACAGATGAATGTCATAATAAACTAACTTTGGATGTCTAATTCTATTTATTATGTCTGTTTCTACTAATGTAAATTAACTTCAATCTCGGTTCAAGACTTGCTCCTCTAATTCTTAGAACTTGCTTTTTCTAATTCTTAGAACTAGAAAAAGATGAAGAGTTAATTGAACCAAGATTAAAATTAGTAGAAAAGACATTAGTGACACAATTTGATACAAACATCAGTCTATCTTTCTTGACATCCAATAAGCAACAAAGATAGAACATGCTGTGTTGATTTGTATTATTGATAGATAATCATGAAATGAAAAATATTTCTATTTCTATTCTCTCATCAGCAAAAAAAATTCTAACTCTATCTAGCTTCAAAAAGATAAATAAGGGACATACAAGTATTTAAGATGGCAAGGTTTAGAAATATTTTTATAGGCCTTAGAATTATGACAAGGAATAAAGTTGTAGGGAATTGAATATTCGTGATCACAAGGTAATGCGCACGTTTGTGAAAAGTAGTTCCCTTGTAATGTAGTTTTGGAGCTTTCAACCCGGCACCTTTCTCACCGGTACACAGAACACGAAAATTCTCCGCAGTCTGTGGCACGATATTCTTGAACAATTCTATGATAACTCTTCCCACTGAAAAACAATAAGACCATGAATCGGTGTTTGCACCGTGCATAACTTGGCATAACCTTGCTATTCATACCTTTTTCGGATTCAATCGCCACATCCAAAAAAACCACGGGGTTGTTCTCATTAATGAGCAAACTGCTCTTATTCTCTTCTGAAGGTTGTTTCATATTATTTTCTTCTCAGTATGATCACCGTGATGAGATTCTTATCCCACAAATTTGACGTACACGATGTCGCAGCGTGAATGCAATGTTACTCGCACTTGTCGTCCTTGTCGATTGTTGTGTTGTCTTTCTTCCTGGGGAATCCTGGGTTACTTGATACACACCTGCTCTCGAACAATATAAATCGAACAATAAGTTAATCATTTTGATGATAATATCTTAACATGGAAACTTAATAGCAGCAATTCGACTGATTTGTGAAAGATTTTTTAATAGCAAAAATAAATTCGAAAATTTTATGAGATTGAATGATGCAAAATGATTCATCACTTTTACTCGCGTACATTTTAATTTATGAAAGCTCGTTAAACGAAATTCTTATTTCCAAAATTTTTGTTGTATAATAAAAATTATTCTTATAAGAAAATTAGATTGTTTAATTTCTATAATTAAAGTTATACCACATACAAGAATAAGAACCTGAATCAGATAAATTTAAATAACGAACAAATCCAAAGCAGAGTAAAAATACTTTCTAAGAACATAATTAATAGAGTTTTCTAATTTGAAAAGTTCGTTTATTTCCACACAAAAGTCTTTAAATGGACTGAAATCATTTTATAACATATGTACGATGTTTAATAACAAATGTTTTAATTTATTTTATGTTATTCCTTTTTATTTACATCAACAAGATTTTCGTTATACTTTTGTTTCTGATCATCACGAAAAATATAAATATAAAGTATTCCCTATAAATTTTTGATATTTATATTGCTTTGCTATTCTCAATAAATAAACTGTAGGAAAAACACTTATCTGTAAAGCATTATTTTAATTACATTTGAAGTAGAACAAAAAAATAATTATATATATATATAAATGTATCCATGTAAAATATTTATTTTATTTTTATTTTAAATATTACTATTTCAATAAAAAATTATTTGTAGTTTCAAAAAAGTAAGATTAGGTCCCACCGAGATTTGAACTCGGATCGCTGGATTCAGAGTCCAGAGTGCTAACCATTACACCATGGGACCTCTTGCGAAGCAATGTATTAGATAGTATATATTAACCGATTTGGTGAAGATTCAATCTCGTTCAATGTCAATAAAAATTTGAACCTTAATTAGCGAATACTCGAAACATAATTAGCGGAAATTTGAATCCTAGTTAACGTAGATCCAAGTTCCGATTAGCGAAGATTTAAGGCGATCCTAAAATCGTATTACTACCGACGAGATATATCTCATCGATAATATTATACCGACTAAACGCAATAATTTTTGTATAACAATTACTTTTTCTCTTTCACAGATTTGAAAATCCTTTACCAGGATTAAAGTATACAAAATAAATATATATAATTTTCTTGAAAACATAATTAACTTTTTAAAATAATCTAACACATTTAATAATCTTTTTAAAACCATCTAATAGATATTTAAAAAATTTTTATGTTTTGTAAAACTATCAAAAGCCATTTAATGTCCCAGAAAACATTCGTATATTAACACTACTTATAAATCAATTTTAAGTTATTCTAATAACATGACCAATTTAAATTCTATTTCTAACACGTGTATAAAAGACCGAATTAAGAATTTAAGAATTGTTTAATAAATTGATATATCAATTATAATTTAATATATTTGTACATAACTTTGGTAACAATATGATATATATTTATTAAAAAAATTTTTTGATCAACTCTAATAATTTTCCTAATGTTCAAGAATTTTCCAAAATTCAAAGAATTACGATTTTTGTAACATAAGGAGGGGGAAAAATATAAAGTTCTAAGTATTCCTTCGTTTTATCGTTGTAATGAGTATAACAATGAAATTTCTCACAGAATAACATGTACTCGCATATCGCTTTATATAATAAATTTTAATACACATATGTAATATTTCATCATTATCATTTTTATTTATATTTTCAGAATTCTTCTTCAATAAGAATTCTCGCTATATATATTTTATGTATATATAAATTATAATATCTATATAAACAAGCCAGATATTAATATACTCTTATCATATTTAGTAAGTAGTCAATCTCTAGAAGCTTTTCTAACATTAGAAATGTATTATATTCTATTAAAAAACTTTTATTTATAATTTATTTTTTCGAAATAATAACGAATCGTATATTTTATCTCTTTACGCGATTCATTTTGACTTGTCAGTTTTTCATAAATTGCGATTTGACATGCGCTCTGCACATTTATCTTCTTCAGTGATTTGCATTCAAATGAACAAAATCATTAATTTAAAGCATTGTTTGTATTATTTTGAGCAATAAAAATGTACATTTGCTTTTTTTCCGTAATCTATATATAACATCACATAAAATAACGTTTGTAGATCCTCCATATATGAGTATACGAAAAACGAGTTAATTCTTTTCACTATTTTTTTAAGTTGTACTAATCCGTTTTACACAGTAAATTTGGCAAATCATTTTAAAGTTCTCATTTTTGTTCTATATAGATACGATTGACAGATATTACGATCTACACGATGCTCTCTCTTAAGAGAGAAAGTCGATTATATATTATACAAATATGACCCCACATAGAAATGCTTGTTTGTTCTAAAGCCAAGTTGATAAAGAAAAAAAGGTGCAGATTTTATGATTTTTAATAGAAAAAAAGTAAACGCTCCTGTGCGCTTCCGGACAGTAATCTCCATCCTCGTTTGATGTTTAAATATTGAATGATGGCACGTACACAAATTAAAACACCTGGAAAAATAAATCGCATCAAAATTTATCTTCTTAGTAGTTGCCTTAGTCTAAAACATTTTTCGTTTATAAATTTAATTATCTTTCTTAAATGTTATACAAACCAAATGCCATTATCAACCACCATAGCCATGAATTCTCTCGCGAAGCAAGATCGGTAGAGTGTTTAACAATGAGTGTCCACTTTGTGAGAGACAGTCCAAAGCCAGCTAGTGCACCATAACGAGAAGCAATAGTATGACAAAAACACATCAGTAATAAAAATCCGATCCAGTTGAATAAAAATGCGACTGTAAAGAAAAATTAATGCAAATTATCCAATTATTCCATTATAGAAGATATTAGATTTTGTAATATGAAGATATATTTTCTTATTAAATTCTTATCGATTTAAACTTTAACTTAAAATATAAAGATATCCCACCAAGAAACGCTGTGAAGAACATAAAATCTGTGCCAAGTAGCCCACTTTCTGGATCTCCTTCCGCAGCTTCAGTATCTATTGCCAATATTGTTAAAGGCTGCTGTGGTGGTCTAATATTTCCTGACTGTAAAAAGAGATTTAGAGCTCCTTAAAAACAGAATATTTCAAAATATATTAAAATAAACACATATATTAAAATTTTCTTGAATACAGTTGTATACCATGTGTACTTGAGGTTGTGGCTCTCCCTGTAGAGTCTTTTCACGCTGAACCTCTTCATAACTGGGTAATTTTGTAGCTACTTCATAGGGTGGTGGTGCAGAGAAATCTAGTTTCGGAGGTGGAATCTCTTCCCCATCAGCCTAAATTTTACTCGGTTAATAGTTATTTAAATCATATAAAATTGTACATATTGTATTATGTAATATTATATAATTTTTTAATGCATTTATGTCAAATATTATATATTATATAAATCAAATATTATATATATTAAACTAACATAAATTACATAAAACATTACGTAGACTACATAAATTATATAAAATTGATATAAAATTTATATAACATTATTATGTAATAATAGGCTTGTCCTTTATGTATTGTCTGTTCTAAAACTACATTAAAATTTTCTATTCCATTTTTAAAATAACTAATAATATACTGTAAATCAATTCAGTTACAATGAATAAGTTTATTATGTTATATTACAATATAATACCATTCGGTTTGTCGTTGTAGAGTGTGCAGCAGCAGTGGACGCTCCAGAATGTCCAAGCATGTCGACTTGCATAAATGGCATTGCTACAGTAACCGTAGGAATTTCGTTTTGACTTGTTTCGCCACCAGTATCTGTATCTGCTTGAGGTGGCTGTGAAATAATGCATAAAACAAAAGTCATTTTAATCCATATATTTTACAAAGTATTGGATTCCATTTATTGACTCAAGTTAATACAAACATCATTATATCTTTCATAACATTCAAGTGAATAATAGATATAGAAATGACACATTACTTTATTATAAAAAAAAACCTAGTAAAGCATTATTATTCTCTGAACGTTGTGCCTTCCATAAGAACTAACAAAAATTTTTCTAATCAAAATGTACATATTGATTGCTTTAAATTTTTACTCAAATAATACAAAGTATAATTATTTTATATTGAGATAGTAATATCGCTTACTTTAGTAATAAAGTGCATAATAACACAAGATTACAATCTCTTCTTTTTAATATGATTTAATAAGATTCGGTAAAATACGCAGTCTCAAACTTGTAAATTATAAATTATAAATGTAGATAAAAATTAAATTGAATCTTACTTGTCAGAATGAAAAGGAACATTCATTCAAGTTATGATTTCATAAATAAGAATTATCTGAGTTTTAGTGTAAATGAAAAGTAACTATTATGTACATGTTTTTCTGGATCATAAATAACAATAGTTTAATTTCCATCGAAATCGTCAATTGGTTTCACTTTGGTGCAGTAGCTTTGTTTCCGTTAAAAGACCTTGTGAATCGAAGTGACAGTGAAATGAACATAGATTTTTATTAACTTAAATTTTGGTTTCACGCTGCATTAGACGTGAATTAATGCTTCGGTGAAAATTAGACCACTGATGTGATATTTTTGCGCACAAGAATGATGAAAACAATGCAAGAGATAAGCGTATGATAGGATAAACACAAAGCAGACTACGATCGCGCGAGGAAACACGTTGACGATCACTTGTCAACATGACGATAAAAAGTATTTTGTGTGAATAGAAAAGATCGTGTCCGAGAGGTGCTCTTGATGAAAACCATAGCAATTTGCAGCTTCGTCATGGGATAGACGTACCGTATTATGACGGGCATTACTGTCCATTTCTGATCAGATTTGCACGGCGTAGTTACGAGACTATAAATCGCGACTTTTCTTGAGAGGACGGGTACGCGTTTGCAGGACGCGAGACGCCCTTGCTCGAGCCCGAGATAAACGGTAAAAAGCGCTCGCAATCGATGCCTTGACAGCTGGTATTGCTAATAAGTCGTAATCGACGTGACGACTGGCGATCGTCCTGGAGTGACGTCTATCGTTTTCTCGATCTACGGGACCGTAGTTTCTTCAGACTCCGATCGTATTGGATCGATTAGTACAGTCATTCATCTCTTCTTTCTCCTTTTTTAATTTTTGCAAATATTCATTTCATTATCATCAGTAAATTTACAGCGGTTACAAACATATTTTCAATATTTAGAAATTTGGATAGAGCGACATGAATACCAAGCGACGATTGGTTAGTCACAGTCATGAGTTGCGAGTCGACACTTATTACGCAAAAAAAAAAAACAGGTATAATAGCCTTAAGGAATTGACCAATCATAGTCGAGTTTTCTCTTCACATTCGATTGTGATTGGTTTCCTAAAGTTGCTGTTTTATTGACTGAATGAACGAAATCATTTTTAATAAGTATATTTTTATATCCCTTTAGGACTGTCGCATATATTTTCTATAGCAGTGGCCTAATTTCCATCGATGTTTAATCCAGATCAGAATGTAACAACCAACCAATTACAGTCGAGTATTCTCCTGTTATAGTCGAAGGGGAATGCTGTAGTTGATTGGTTTTCACATTTTGATCCGGATTAAACCCTCAGTGGAAACTAGGCCACTAACTGTTATGGGTCTTCTACAATAAGTCATTAATCATAAATCAGGGCTACGTTACAAAACTTTCTCTCCGAAAAAAATTTTACTCGAAATATATAGTATATGTAATGTATACTATAGCATATAGAGTAAAATCTTCCTCGGAAAGGAAGTTTTGAAATGTAGCTCAGAAGTCAGAAGTTAAAAACTGATGACTGTGATTGGTCGATTTTAACTTTTGATTTCTGATTTATGACTAATGGCTTATTGTAGAAGGCCCATGAGAGATAATTAAAAAATACAGATACAGGGACAGGGAATAATAATTTCTTGAAATCTGTTAAGTATGTCACATTATTGTCTATTCCTATTGCCTATGTTTTTTAATTATGCATTAGTCCGGATCTACAATAGATTTAAGCCTTAAGCCATAAGGAATAAACGAATCATAATCGATTATTCTCCTCGTATTCGACTGTAATTGATCAATTTCTTAAGGCTTAATGCCCATATTCATAGTCAGATTTTGTACTTAAGGCTTCCTTAAATTTATCTTTAGATGCTCAGCAGCCAATGAAATAATTCGTAGAGTATCTAAAGATAAATTTAAGGCCTTAAATATAAGGCCTGACTAGAAATACGAGTATAAAACATCTATTATAAATCCGGGGTTATTAAACACTCAGAAGCAATCAATAGCAATTATTGATGTTTCTGATTGGCCATTGAAAAGCATTGCGACTGGCGACAAATGTTCGCAATGCATTGTAGAACGTCCTTTAGGACGGGATTCTAGCTGCCGGAAGTAGCGCGGCACACCGGAAAACAACCTTAATAATTCTTTCGTTGTTTTTCCGAGAAATTTTATAGCATAATATTTTCATGAAGAACAACGCTTTTATTTCATCACGTTATATACAGAAATATTATCTATTTGCATCTCGGTCGACTAGCGAAAAGTAAAGTGGTACGTTGAGGGGGGAGGGGGAAGCTCGAAAGGGGGACGCATAGATGGCGCGGTTCGCGGTCATGTCGTGCACAAACGACGCTTCGCACGCAAGTCAGTCGCTCGCTGACGTTCGGAGTAACGTGTCGAACATTGTTCATCGTCCTCGCGATGTCGGAAGTATTCAAACTGGGTGATCTAGTATGGTGCGTATTTCAAGTGCGCGCGGTAACGCAATCGTATATCTCGTGTTCGTTCGTACAATCTAATTTCATGTGGTACATCTTTTTTTTCTGACTTTCAGGGCGAAGATGAAGGGATTCTCGCCGTGGCCCGGCCGGGTAAGTGGAGTCCCCCTCCCCTCGATTCTCACTAAGCTTCGCGACGCGAGTTCGCGCTTCTCTTCCCGTTAACGCCGCTTCTGCGCGCGCGCGCTCGTATTTGGCGGTTTTCGTGTCGTTCTGTCCCGTCGATGTTCGCCGCCGCGACGGAATGCACCAGCTGTCGACGCCACTGGCCGCGGCATATCGCGTCGTACAGAGCAGCGCTGTCTCCCGCCACACCCGACCTTCGAATTCAAATTGGCGCGCAAGCCGCGGGGGCTTATAACCTAAATCCCTTGTAACCTCCCGTGGATCTACTTTCCACACTCGTCGAGCTCCCAGCAGAATGGGGCCTCCTCTCCCACCCTTCCCGTCACACATCCCGTTGCAGATTTTGAAATTTCTTGTGGGTCGACCAGTACCGTTGGACGTTCTGCTGTCGCCAAGACTTCAGAATTTGTCCCGCGTAATCCATCTCTCCCTTTCCGATTGGCGGAAACGCGTGTGACGTCAGCGGCGTGCCGGGCGAACGGTCTGTGATTACGCCAGAATCTCGAGGTTGTCAACGATGCATTTTCTACATTTTTAGTGAGGTCGGTAATCATATTCCGATATTACAATCAAGAACATCCTTAGGTACGAACTTGAGATGTTATATTACTTATATATAGACGTTGCGCGTAGATGTTATTGTTTGAATCGAATTATAAAACCATGACTTGAGATGATCTTGAACATAAGATCGGATTGTGAATATCTTTCCAGACGATTATTCTGTCATGCGAGAGTATGTGAGAGAAAATAGGAGAAAAAATATTTTAGGATTAGGTTCAACGAATAATTCCCGCAGTCCTTTGGAAGCTGTTTTTACGCGACAACCGCCGTGCACGGTAGGGCCGTACGAATGTTAGGGTGAATTATCAACCCAGGGGGTCGATTGTGTACTTACTTTAAAATGAAATCAAAATTACAAAAGTGGACAAATTCACTAGGTATTAATCATTGAAATTATAGATATTTTAGTAATTTTGCTCACTTTTGTAATTTTCATTTTATTTCAAAATATACAATTAACCCTCAGGTAGAACAGTTATAATAGTACGGTATAGGACCTTATCACATTTGTCACTTATAAATTTACTTATATAGTATACCAATAAATTATAAGTGACAAATAAGATTATAATGAGAGAGATCCTTATATTACTATACTATACCTTATATTACTACTAAGCATCCTTATATTATTATGACATCCATATTCTATCTGGAAACAATTTGAATATGGCCCTAGGTTGGAAAGTTTAATCTTAATGTAAAGAGAAAGCTACATGTAATTGTAAAACATAGCGTTTGCAGATGGCAAATAATAGAAATTTATTTCTAATATATTTACCTTTCTTAATTTTAAAATGCACTTAAAATTATTAAAAGTTTATACCTAATGATTTGTACACGTGATAATTGTGTAGCATGTAAAATATATTTTATTTTAATGTTAATTTTTTAATAAATATATTATTTTTATTTTGTAAAAGTTTGATATTATTTTCAATGATATTGTTTTCCAAATGGATTGTAAATTGAAATTGATAATTGTGTAGCATATAAAATATATTTTATTTTAATATTAATTTTATTTAATATTAATTTTTTAATAAATATATTATTTTTATTTTGTAAAAGTTTGATATTATTTTCAATGATATTGTTTTTCAAATGGATTGTAAATTGAAATTGAATTCAAGATGTATATGATAAAATAAATTACGATTATTATTAAGTTACGATTATTATTAGTATTGTATAATAATAATATTTATTATAATTTTCTACTTATATATTGATGTTATAATGCATGTAAAGGTATCAGTTCCTTCAAAGGACTTGAAGAAGCCCGCGAATGCTAAAAAGGGACCAGTACAATGTATCTTCTTCTTTGGGACAAACAATTAGTAAGTTCTATTTTTAAATTGTTTATCTCATTTTACTCATAGAATGTTACTATGATTTATAATTGTCATTGATGTTTTTCTTGTAGCGCATGGATAGAAGAATCCCACATTAAACCCTACCAAGAGTATAAGGATACTTTAGTGAAATCTAGCAAATCTGGAGCATTCAAAGATGCAGTGGAAGCTATAGAAGATTTTATCGCCAAAGGAGAGGTGAGCGAGATTTTCGTATGTTTGATAATTATTTATAGGTATAATTTGTTATATAAATAATTTTATATTAATTTTATTACTTTATTAAATTAATAATTTAACTAATATATTATTAATTTAGTTGAACATTGTATTGATGATTGATAGGGTATTTTATGCATATATATATAGATGTATTTTCTATACATGTATTTTATATATATATATATACATATGTGTGTATATATATATATATATAGAATTAATTTAATGTTGAAAGTTAAATAAAAAATAAAATTTACATATTACTGGAATATTGAAATAGAAATTGATTACATTGAAAATAATAATCATTTATATTGATGCACTAGGTATTTGAGGATGGTTTGGATCCAGATTCCTTATTCGACAGACTCAAAGAAGAGACTATATCTGAGAAGAAAACGCCCGTCGTCAAAACACCGAAGCCGCGAAAGGTCAGCAGCGAACCCATCTTCCATTTCTCATCAACAACTCAAAAGTATTTTTTTATTATATTTTGTATTATATATACAAACTGAGTAACTGCTGCTACAGGAGACTGCTGCTAAAACCACCAAGCGTCTCAGCGACAGCGGTTCAGAACGTCGACCGGCTAAAAAGCAGCGTCGAGAATCCAGTAACAGTAATGGTAATAGACTTGGTAGTATCAGTCCTACCCTGAACCATTCTTCGTCGGCTAGAAAAACGGGCTCGCTTCTCAATAGACCGGCAAATATCGCCAGACCCGTAAGTAATCAATATTATGACTTTGTTTTTATTATTAGTCTGATGCCCGTTTCTGTTATTGTAGATTAATTTTAATTTCGATTCAATTATCTTTATTTTTTCTAGTTCTAAGAATTAGAAAAAAAACATTAGAAAAATAAGTTGAATCAGAATTAACATTAATCTTTATTGGTAGAAACGGTCATATATAAGAGATTTATTTATCCTAGCCTGTGATTATTATTAAAGTCTGACTGACAGAGAATAAATAGAATCTAATGATCTATTAAGTGATCTGAATGATACATAAATCTGATCTGAATATTGAAATATGTGTTTCCCAAATGAATTTCCATCTTAATATTAAAATCATAGAATGTCACATATCTCTGTTTTTGAGTGATTGATTCGTAAGTGGCGATTCATGGTTCAAATCTCGATTCTTATCCCATGTTTGTTCGCGATTTTATAAGAGATTGAAACATTACAGATTGTGAGTGAAGGAAGTAATTGGTTAATAATAATATTAAATTTTATTTATTCTCATATCATAGTTATACTTTCTTCATTCACAATTTTCAATTTACAATATATGTACAATATTTCGATACATGTAAAAAATACAAGTTTGTTTATAAACATTTGTACTTATATCACGCATTTAGCGTTAAAAGATATTTGTGAACATTATGTTACATAAAATCAAGAATCAAGTATGCACGCGTGACGATATTTCATCTATTCATCACACACGCGACGCATACACGCTACACTCCAGTACCGTAATTAGGCACATGGAACCCACCTGTTTTTTTTTTATAATCTTGCCACCTATTGTTTTTATAATCTTAACGTCAATAAAAATTATAATTATATAATCCAAAGAATTAAGATTTATTTTTGCATTAAATACATATCGGAATTATATTTAATTGTATGTTCGGGATAGGATTTACCAATAAGCGCATTAGACGCAATCTATGAATCCTAATTATTCAAAGATCTATCTAATTATTTTTAATAATTTTTTATTCTTTTTTAAGTTATTTTTAATTTTGAAAAATTTTTACGGTGTTATTAATGTATTATTTATTATAATAATATTTTTATTATTAAGTGTGCTTTTGTTTATCTAAATATGCCGTAAAATAGAAATGAGGTACAACTTGTATATTCTAGAATTTGTCTAAAAAAAAGGTTCTTTAGATATTTATAGCTAATAATTAGTATTTTATTTGAGACAGTTTTATTTGTTTCAGACATTCTTTTATTAGAATATTCTTCTAAAATTCTACATAAAGAATAAAATACTATATAAAAGTAAAGAATATTTTTCTCGATTAATGAATCTTTTTAGAAATCTTTTTAGAACGTATACTTTTTTATCGAAATTTTTGAGAAATGTTTTCTCATAATTTTTTATTTTTTGCAAATATTTTAGCATTAAAAGATTTAATAAAAATTCTATTAAAATGAATTTTAAGAAATAATGAAATAATGAAATGCAGTTAATTACATTTTATTTCTAATTTTTTAACTAGAACTTTATTAAAAGTTACGCAGATTAAATCTAATTTTTTATCTTCAATAAATTGTGATTTTATTATTTATAATAGTTTCGATGTTTATGTACTATTGAAAATTTAAAGATTTAGATTATTAAATTAGATTAATTTTAAACATACACATGAATGAAAAATATTCGATCAAGACGATTCTTTGTGCTTAATAATATTTCTTGTGAATTTATATAATTTTCAGTTTAAATAGACCGCCTTAAAAATCTGTAAGTAATTTATTGCGAAAAATATTACTTTAGCCAGGATTTGAGAACTCGGATTTTGTGAATTCCATGCAGATGTTCTCCTATTTCGATCATCGAAGTATTGAGAGAAATATCTATACGGAATAAATTTGCGTTCTCAATTTTCGGCTGAAATAATATCTTTAGATTAATTAAATTATTAGATTAATTAGATTAAATTAAATAAATTCCTTACGGAAGGAACATTTGTTATTGAAAAAATATATTTGAAGAATTATATAAAATTCGTGAAGTTATTCCTCTTTTTACAAAGAATAAATTAGGAGTAGCTATGTTTATTCCTATCATTATATATGCTTCTCTCAATATAATTTGTAAAATAAATTACGTAAATTTTTTCAAAATTTGTTTAAACAAACGGTTTTTTAGATACAGTTTAATAGTTATTTTATTTTGAGTCATTTTTTTATAATATGTATAATATTCTATATAAAGTATTTTTTTTCCAATTACGAATTTTTTTAGAACGTATATTCTTTCGTAGAAATTTTTGGAAATATTTTCTCATAATTTTTTATTTTTAGAGCTATAATATTTTAGTATTAAAAAGTCTAATAAGAACCTATTAAAATCTGTTAAAATAGATTTTAAGTACAATTAATTGCATTTTATTATTTCCAGAGTTGGGTAAGTTAATGTTTTTTTTAACTAAATTAAGTTAAAGTTAATGTCTTATAAAATTAATAAAATTAAATTAAAAGTTGAAGGACTAAAGAATTAATTTAATAAAAGTTAAGAGTGAATTAACTTTTAAAAAAAGTTAATTTTGTAAATTATTTTAAGATCAGAATGTCCTAATTTTTGTTAAAATGAGATTACTTTAAATAACATTTACAAATATAGATTATTAGGTAAATTTAATTTTATATTCACATGTAAGTTACTTATATGTAGTAAGAATCACACCATAAGGCATTTTGTCAAAATCTTGCGAGAGAGAAGGATATAATGTTTGCATTATTTCTCTTTCTTCAACCATTATCTAACTTTTTTTAACTTCTGAAATGACTGCTCACATACGTTTATGACTATATTGACTAGATATTTGTAAAAATGTAAAAATATATGTAAAAATATACGTAAAAATGTAAAAAATGGATGGATGTGCAATACTGTTCTACAATAAGACTTTTCTAAGATTCATTTCATATTTATGCTGAATATTATTGCTGAAATATAACGTTTATTATACCTAAAATGTGTAATTCAAATATAAGCGAGAATTGACAAAACCTATCGAGTCAATAAAAACTGGCTACCGTAACTCTTATTATAGCTCTCTCATCATAAAATTATTGAACTTTTTCTAAATTAATTCTCTAATGTTTAAGACTTTATAGAAAAAAAATATTGGCATTAAGAGATATAGAAAAATTTAATTTAAAAAAAGTTGATAAATTAAAGTAACTAAATTAAGTTAAAAATTAATGCATTTAAAATTAACTAAGTTGAGTTAAAAATTATTAACTTTTTCACTTTTTTTTTAATTTTTAATGTTTTAACTAGTTATTACCCAACTCTGATTATTTCTATTTTTTTTTACTAGAACGTTATCACGAAGTCATGAAGTCAAATTAATTCTAATTTTGTATCATTGATAGCTTACGATTTTCTTATTTACAACAGTTCAAATTATTATCTATAATAGGAAATTTAAAGATTTGGATTAATCATTTATTGTGAAAGGTACATTTGTGTTATTGGAAGAAAATACATTTTAAAAATATCATAGAATTCTTAAAGTTGTTCGTCTTTTTATCAAGAAAATATTAGAAGTAGTACATGTTTATTCCCTTCCCGTAATATTCCTTTTCCTTGTTTCGCAGGTTACGCCACCTTTAGACGTCGAAACAATGTCGCAAACTCTCAGAGAGAAGAATATCCTTCCATCGACTTTGAAATTTGGTTTTCTCGGGCTCGGCATCATGGGTAGCGGTATCGTGAAAAATTTGATCAACAGTGGTCATAGTGTGATCGTATGGAATCGAACGCAGGAAAAGGTATGTACCGACATTTTTTTTTCTTTTTTTCTGTAAGATCATGTGTGAAAAATTTCTGCCGATGATCATACTTACAGTGTTTGTTATTAATTAAATAATGAAAATCTGTATATTTAATTACACACATACTATTTTAAAATTTTTATTTTTAAATATAGACTACCATTTGAAACAATAAGAGCAACAATAATTTAATATGTTTGATGTATGTATATATATATATATATATATATATATATATATATATATATATATATATATATATTATACACACATATATATATATATAATAAAAAATAAAAAAA
>Ga0157364_1001715_pt1 | contig 19142 bp, 7 predicted proteins | sample AttsexASBM2_FD_111476 | JGI IMG/M metagenome (GOLD analysis project Ga0157364, IMG submission 111476) | Fungus gardens microbial communities from leaf cutter ant in Ribeirão Preto, State of São Paulo, Brazil - Atta sexdens ASBM2 | ecosystem: Host-associated > Fungi > Mycelium > Unclassified ...
AGTCAATAGGAGAGCTGTATTAGCATCTTCATACATTACTTAAGATAGTCTTAAAATAAGAACAGACTATTAAATATTCTAGACAGCTACATTATTGGTATCTTGTTACTCAAAATGTTACTCAAGAAATGGTTTTAAAGTAAAATTATGAATACTGCTCTTCAAATCTTCATCTAGAACTTTTAATCATGATTCTTTATAAACTAGCGACTTGACATACAATTATGTTAAAAAAAAGTGATCTCATTGATCATAAGTTGACACAGGGCAAATTATTAACAGCAATAAGAGACGTCTTCTTACATAAGTATCTATTTTTTCTTCTTTTATTTTTTAAATTTAATATCATTCTTTTTTCTTTTTTCCCTCTCTTTTTTATAATATTCTATTTCATAAAAAAATTTTAGAAATAACTGTTCTTGTCAATGCTATTTTGCATTCTTTTGTCTAGTAAGAAACCAGGTCACTTAAGAAACATACAAATGTATATCATGATTTGACAACTGCGAGCACATCATCTTGAAGCTTACCTTCAGCCGACCGACCAACTCCATAAACTCCTGTAGTCTCTTTGTGTCTTGCATCGCGATCGGTTAAAATTCTCGTAACTGTTCTGTCACTATCAAGTGTATCGAGTTATTCTTGATTGCATCTAGTTGCACTACAACTACGCTACTCTCACGGAGCGAATATTCCCGAACTGACAAAAAAATTAAGCGGGAACTGGGAAGTGAACTGTGAACAATGATCGTAACAGTCAACCACGATATAATTATTTCCCTAGTACCCCTCAGTACCAACAGAAAGAAACTTGAGAGTGAGTGTATCTAGGGCTATGTTCAGATTCCAATCCGAGTGTCAATATCACTCTATTCTTGTTATTTATTAATGTTATACAAGGATGACATACAAGGATACTTGGAGAACACCCGGATGGGAATCTGAACATAGCTTTAGATACACTCATGGCCCTGCACACTGGATGCAGAAACGCTTGTCGCGCGGCAAAAGTTTGAGACGCGGTAGCCAATAAGCTTACAGCTCCTAATGTTCATTGATTTCCACGTCTCATTTTGTCGCGCGACAAGCGTTCTCGCGTCCAGTGTGCAGGAGCCATTAGAGTTCTAGATTTATAAGCGCAACTGGTGTTAAGTGTTCTGATTGGTCATTGCAATCATGTGATTAGCAATGAATTTATTTCTGTGTACTAAAAATGGCTGCTTAATGGATGATTGATGGCTTTAAAGCCCTGTGCACAATAGAAGGAATAAGGAATTAGAAATAAAGAATAAACGATTTCAATTTATTAGAATCGCGTATTCCGATGTATCTAATTTCTGATAGATTAAAATCGTTTATTCTGTATTTCCTAATTCCTTATTTCTTCTTGTGCGCAAGGCCTTATCAGAAAAAAACCTGAGAGATGACACGAGAGCCTTTTTCCAGTAACCGCAAAATACCACACATTACTATCCTCTGAAGAAATGTATGTAAACTACACAACAATATCCATTTTTTTGCTGCTGATGGATATAAATTGCTGAAATCACTAAAATAATTAAAATCTATCAAATTAATAGAAATTCAGGTTTCTCTCTGCCTGTATTCATAGTCAGATCTTATATTTAAGATCATCGTCTTAAATATCTTAAGATGTCATGAACAATTAGCATTAGTTAACAATTACCATTAGCCGTATTAGCATCTTAGGATAATCTTAAAATAAGAATCCAGTGAATACCGAAATGAATTCCGATCTTAATGTTGCACACTGAATGATGAGAGATGAATGACAAGCGATAAGATAACTCTGCTTTGTATCGTCACGTACAACAAAGCAGAGCTTTCATGATTCAGCTAATATGTAATATAAGAAATTTATTTGTTAATACCTTTAAAATATCTAATTTTAACTATATTGTTGAAATTAAAAAGGAAATATAAATATATTCAAATATAGCACGGGAATTTCTGAAACATGGCGGACCAATCAATGCACTTTATTATATTGCAATTTGCAATTTGAATAAAGTTGGAATTCTAATTGTAAGCAAAACATTGTAAGCAACTACATTTAATTTAAAGTTGTAAAGAAAATTTAAATGAATAAAAATGAATCAACTTTACAAGAGGCCCTCCACCACCCCCGCCGATTTCATCGGCGGTCTTCTTTTCTTGATAAATATACTCACTCGTAAAAAACGAGCTACTAATAAATTCAGTAATCCGTTTTTACAGGTAAGTATATTTTAAATTAATTTTTTATTTTTATGTGGAATTATTTTATTGTATTTTTCTAATTATATTGCATTATGATTAGCGAAATACAATAAAATAATTAGCAATCATATAACATAATTTTTTTAATGTTACTTTTTATTATAATCCTTATATATTCAATAATATAATAATAATTGTTTACAATATAATGTACAATTATAAATGCTGTTCGAAATATAATAAAAATTATAATATAGAAGCATATAATTAACAAAATTTAGTAAATTTAGTGCGGGATTATACGAAAACGTCGAAAATACGATAACACAAATTTTTCTAAATCAATATTTAATGAAATATTGCTAAATGGAATGAAATACTAAGAATTAAATCGAATTTATTATTAATTATTAATTTGCGATTATAAAATTCATTAATATCGCAATAAAATTAATATATTTACGACAGCACTTTCATCGCGCACTTTCATTTCATTTGAAATAACTATCTCAATAATTTGATTACATCAAAGTCCCTCGGCCTTGTGATATGCTTAGCATCAGATACAAAGAAGAACAATCTTCATTGAAGAGTGAACTTAATATTGGGTTGTCCGGAAAGTTCGTGCCGATTTTGAAGGAAAATGGAAACGCAGAAGATTTAAATTTTTAATTTCATTTATTACATTTAAATCTTTTGCGGCACGAACTTTCTGGACGACCCAATATATTCTGAATCTACATCAAATTCATAAGATCCATTCGCAAAGAAAAATTAAGCAATTCGTCAAACACCAGCGGTCTTGTAACAGAAGGATGTAAATCCTAAATCTTTCACATCACTTACGATAATAATAACTTTGATACAATGTCAATTACAATTAACATTTTTATTGCATCTTAAATATAATATTAAAATTCGCGAGAAAATATGTTCTGCCACACATTACTAAAAATTATCGCTTATTAAAAATAAATGAATAGAATGATTTCCTTGGAATAGTGATTACGAAAGAATATATTTAATAATAATAAAATACATGCGTTGTTGTAATTTTTTACATGTATGGGTACAAAAATTTCTCGGGTACCGACTGTTCGAGATAAGCCGAACCCGATAATAACGGAATTTTAAAGTACAATATATTTACACTGATAAATTTATATTATATAAATTTAAACAATTCCTTATTTTTCTGTATATTTCCAAAATTTTAATTATTAATATCCCGCTAATATGAGGGTACCCATTCGACTTATCTCGAATTTTTTTGTACTCACACATTTTTAATTAAATTTATGTAATTACGATACATTGTTAAAAAAATATAAAATATTTTAGTAAAAATTATCTAAATCGGCAAAGATCAAAATTTGTTAAATATAATCTCATAATATCTGCATGTATTTTATTATAGAAATGTATATTAATAATCCTAATATTCTAGAATAGCGGGATGTCCAATACCTAAAAATGATTTTTAAAATAACAGTTAAAAAATTAAATATACACATTCGTAACCATATTTTTGTTAAAGCAATCATAAAAAAAGTAAGCAAATTATTTGTATAAAACTTAAATTTATTTACTTCATAATTTAAATTTATACAAATAATCATTATCCATATTAATCAATATTAAATTCTTATTGCCATTAAGACAGTTTATTATTAACATTATTATTAGTGAGAGAACATTTAATAAAATTAAGATAGCGACGAAAATTGTACTCTAAAATATATCACTGAATTAATTTCGCAAGTTGACTTTAAAATATATAGCAATTGTAATGGAATCATTAGTAAAATGCGATTACTTTCAGGAATTAACAAGAAAACCAAGATTAATTCCGATCCTGTACAAAAATCTCAAACGGAACACCAAACTAGACTTTGCGAATGGACTTTACGGAAAACAACGAGAAATAAATCTCCATGATGAAAATAATTATACGACTTTTCATCGATACTACGCATTCATTGGCACATATCTGACACGAGGGACAGCAATGAGGTCTTTGCATATAATAAATCAATCATTAAGATATACTTGTAATTCTGTGGTTAAAAATATAAATGTCGAAAAGCAAACAAGAAGTTAATATTTAAGCATTGCCTCAATCAAAGCTCCAATCTTTACTGACTTATTTAATAAATTTGTATACTAAAAAACAAAGAAAAATTAACGATTATTCTAAGCAGCAAATTTCTAAGTAGAAGTCATTCAAAATTATTATAATGATTTTTTGATATTTAAAACAAAATCTAAATTAAAAAAAAGGTTTAAAATTAAATTAATTAATTTATGAAATTTGTTAAATCAATCAACAATTTTTGTTATTATATGTTTCGTCGATTTCGTGTAATTTACATCAATAAAGCAACAATAAATTTGATTTACTATGACAAGATAAATGCTACATGTATTGAATAGATATATTCAATATGGTTATAAACATTCCAATAAATGTGTAATTAATTAATAATTTTTGCGCAAATTATAAAAGTAAATATGATAACATTTACCTGGACATAGTTTACATAAATTTTCTTACTTAATTACGTACTATTATACATTTATTTATAACAAAATTAATTACAATATTAACGCGTTACACACCTTGTATATAGAATTTTATAATATAAGAAATTAAGTTTAATTTTAGGGGAATTGAAAATTCAATGAAAATTATATATAATTCAAAATTATATATAATTTGATTTTTTTTATATTTGATAATTGGAATGGGAGGCTGATAATTAAATAATATTTAAATTAATTAAAAGATTTATTTAATTTTTAATCTCTCGTTTCCAATTATCAAATATGTACATTTGATGTCTATGTATTCCTATCTACATGTTACACAGTTTACTAATTAGATTTATTATGTAATACTTTTTAGATTCATTATTTTTTATTTTTAAAATAAAATTTAATTACCCGATCGCGAAATTTATTTAAGTGTTAGTTTATTTGTAATAATTAAATTTTTTAATTTAAAATAATTCATTTATCCTTACCTATTCATATTTGTCCTACCTACTTGTATTTGTAATTTTGTACCTATTTGCGTATTCTATCTCTATCGTGCTCGTACCTCCTACATTACTTCATAATGTGTAATAACACCGCAAATATAATATGCAATACTGTTCAGCAGAGAAAACACTTTGCAAATGTTGTAAAATTCTTCAATACGATTGGTTTTTGCTTTTGGTTCCTTATGGATTTAAATGTATAAGTCAATCATATTGAAAAATTTTACAACAGTTGCAAAGCTGCTTTCTCTGCTGAACGTAGATAAAACCTAACTATGTCCTATCGCGTACTGATAAATTTAGTGGAATAATCTAACGCGATCATATTAAAAATAAATGAGTAAATAATAATAATTAAAACAGATTTTCCATCTTTAAAATACAAAAAATTAACAAATACAAGGCTAATGAGAATCAGTGTGGATAATCAAGCGTAAGTTTTGTAGATTAAAAAGTCTACAAAACTTGCGTCTGATTATCCGCATTGACTCTTATTAGCTCTGTTGGTTATTTTTATACTTTAAATAAGAAATAATTCAAAAAATATAAGAACTCGCAATTGCGAGCAAGTTACCCTCCCGAATATTCAATTTATCTTTACATATATCTTTTAAAACTTAGATTGGTGTTACACCCACCCGACAAAAAATTTGTCATGCATGAATATATATATATAATTATGTATAAATATTATACATAAACATGTATGAATATTTATAAACATTTATAATTTTATATAAAATATATCCATACAAATGTTCATACATCTTTTTTTTTTGTAAAATTACTATTTAGTGTAATAGAAATAATAATATGTGAAATAGTAATGTAAAAACATTAAAAATAATTAAAGAGATAATTTTTGACTATTTGTTTTAGAAAACATCAAGTTTAAAGAAATGTAAAAAAATTAGTTATGTATAATTATAAAATTATAAAATTATGCATAATTAGATATGAACAACTTTTTTTTACATTTTTCCAAACTTTTTTCTGAAATGTTTTTTTCTGAAATAAACAATGCGAAAATTATCTCTAATTATTTTTTATGTTTTCATATTACTATTATTGTTTCTATTACACTAAAAAGTAATTTTACAAAAGAAAAAAGAATATATGGACATATATGGACATATTTCATATATAATTATATATTATGAATATTTATGTGTGTTTATATATGTTGTACATATTTATACATATTTATATATGAAAAATTTTTTATCGGATATTTTCATACAGAATCTCTTCTTTCTTCTGGCCAGATTGAACTCACCTTTCGTTGCTCCTGGCCAACATTCTGGCTTCATATGCCAGAAATCGACAACAAGGAGAAATACTCCTTTATTGCTGCCAACTAACATCGTCGGCAATAAGCGTAAGATTTTACGCTTTTATACGATGCGCGAAACACGAACGCGTCGCGAAGAGGCCATAATATTAGTAAAATTGACTAGATATTAGTATGAATAATTATCAATAATAATAATAATAATTCTATTAATATTACGAATAAATGTCACGTTTATTTTCTATTCGCGTTTATTTTTTATTCGAAAAATATATAAATATTCGATTAAAAATAAATTTAAATTAAAAAAATTTGTTTTGATTTCAAAAGTTTCGAATATTATAAAAGATTAAATTTCTTAATATAAACATCACAATAATATAAAGAACAAAACTTTAATTTAAAAATAAACTGAAAATGACTAAATCGATTATCACCCGATAAAATGCAAGGCCCATATACGTATTTTTAACGATTTGAACAATTCGTTGCTGAATCTCATCTCAAAGTATGTGGAGATGAGAAATTTAAATGAATAATGTAAGATCCAAAAGAAATAATTTTCCCTTGCATCAATAAATATATATCTCTTTGTATTTTGTAAATTATTAGAATCATTTTTGTATAATTTACTATTTTAATATTAAGTATTTTAAGTTGTGCAAAACTCTGAACGCGATTTTAAAATATTTATGAGATAAAATTCTTCTATTTCTTGGTAAAATATATATTTTGGATCTTACATCATGTTACTACTTTAACTGGTATAAAATCCAGTACTACATATGGATAAGTTATAAAAAAATCAGGCTAAAGTCAGTGCATTAAAAAATATATAAACAATAATAATTAATAACCACAAAAATGAGTTTTATAGAAAAGCGAGATCAATAAATTATATGCGTTACATTAAAATTTTCAACTTTTCATAAAAAGTTGTTATTTCATCAGTAATATGTATACATATAAGTAAAACAATAGAAAAATTTTTTTAAAAAACACAGTACATATTATACATATGCATTATATATGTGTATTGTTTTTCAACTTGTATAAAACTTAATCCTGAATAAATATTTAGGAATAGGATAGATAGGCAAATTAATAAAACAATATTTGTTTGTTACACTGTAACAAACGTTTTTCCATGTTATGATATTCATCCGGAAAAAAATATTTTATATATAATTAATATATATAAAATATTTTGTATATAATTTTATATAATTGTATATAAATGGACATATTTTATATATAATTATATAGAATATTTAATTATATAGAATAATTATATAGAATATTTTTTCCCAGGCATAGATAACAATTTCGTTCATTTTAATTATTATTTTATATAAACTTTATATTTTTCAATTTTATGTATTTTATATATTTAAAAAACGAATATTTTATTCTTTTTTATTTTTATTTCCAAGTATGTCAAGATGTATTCCCGGAAAAAAATATTTTATATATAATTATATAAAATTATATAAAAATATATATAATTTTATATAATTATATATATTTATATATAATTATATATAAAATATTTTTTTCCGAGTTACTTTATTGTATAAAATACGACCATTGAAACAACCTATTTTTTATTATATTTCTGAACTTAAATTATCAGACCGAGCTTGAGTTATTTCGTATCAAAGTGTTCACATCAACATATAAATTAGCAAATAAAATTTGAGCTAAATTAAATAATCTTCCTGAGTTAAATAGTTTTACTCTATTCTTATAGTTAAATTAACGAGATATTGTGTAAAAGCGACATATAGGAATAATTAGAAATAACTCAAACTGGGTGTAATGTTACATTATAAATTTAACAGTGCATGCAAAATACATTCAATAATAAGAAGACATCCAGAATTAAGTTTATCCTAATCTGTTCTAACTTATCCATTTTAAGACAACGGATGTATGGAATGTTACATATATTTATCTGTATATTTTTATTAAATTAATGCATATATGCATTTATAGATATATAATATATTAATAAAATTACCACACATTCGTTACTTCAATAAAAACATTAATTCGTCACTCACCAACCCGACGCGCAACAGCGGAGTAAATCTGCAACGTCGCTACGATGATTCTGTAACAAAAAAATATAAAATTCGAATTATAACAAACTAGAAAGAACTAGAAAGAACACAAGCAATATTAAAAAAAAACGTAAAATTTTTTTAAAATAATCATATAATTTTCAAAATATATAATTTTTATAAGCATCGACTCTTTTAATGAATCATTGAGTTAGATATTTATAAAATAATTACACATTTTTTAAAACAAATCTTAAAAATTCGTATATATTTTTTGAAATTTCGAAATAATTTTAAAATAATCCTTTTTTTAATTTATCATTTTTAAATCATTGCAAAATAAAACGATTTAAGAATAAATAGAAAAAAGATATTGATTTTACATAAGCAAAAAATATTTACCGCAAGGTTGCTCCGCCGGTGCCCGATGCCTCTTCTAGACCTCCTCCTCCTCTCAGAATCGAGTTGACATCCTCTCGCACAGGACACTCGCGTAAAACACTCGCGAATAGTAAAACTATAAACGCGCGGACTATTCATTTATAAAAGTCTTTCGCGCGATACTGCGGCACTTCACGTTTACAAAACCCATGATAAAATGCTATTTCGATTGGTGGAATCAACACCACACGTCGACGAGTACTTGCGAAACACACGATAAATGTCGAACAAGGGTTAAGCACCACACGAAAAAAGATGAAATCGATCGTATCGAATCCGTCACCTTTGGTTTACTCCTACATCACGTATAACATTGACTCAGTCATACGCCCTAACTGTTAGTTCTAGTGGGATACAAGTGGTGCTATACCACGAGCGATTCCAAGAGACTGGTAGACGTGACAAGCGCCTCTAATAAGAAAAAAGTTGCCGATTGTCTAACAATCTAGACAATTGGAAATAGATTCCAACCCCTCGTCACGAGCTGGTCTTTTAAAAGACTAGAGTTAGGCTCTGATCGAATCATATTAAACGCAAGAATCATTCAGATACTGGTAGATAAACGCAGAGAAATGAGCGCCCTGACGAGTTACACAATTCTTTTTGGGCAACCCACCAGGGTGGAATTCTACAACTCGTTATGCAATCGTTATGTATTCATAACAACTGCATAATCCGAGTTACAGAATACAAGCTCAGAGACGAATCCGAGTCAATTAATCACTTCTTACCGCTAAGGGCCGAACCGTTTGCCGGTAGACAGAGCGTGTCCTCAATTAGCCGACAGCAACAATAATTGCTAAACCGCGCGAACACAACACCATTGCGAAGTGTGTGACATTACGCGGCCGGCATCACCTCGTGCCCGAAGCACTTGGCGTGAGAGCGTTGCAGTGACCGTGACCACTTCAGCAACGTCCCAAAGAGAGTTCCACTTTCCTATCGAAACATCGAAGATATGATTCCATCGTCGAATTAGAATGCCATTCGAATAGATTTTGTCAAAAGTCTATTAGTCCGATAACTTTGACGACACTCCCGAAACGCGCGACGCGACGAACCGGCTGCGATTCGTTTACTTCCAATTAAATCGACGGACGAGGGTACGTTAGCTTCCCCGTTATTGGATTTTTACACGAAGAGAATGATTTTACTCAATATCTAAAACTTTATCTAGATATATTATTTAGATAAATCCAAAAATTTTTAGATATTTAAGAAAAACCATTCTTTTCGTGTATATCCTCCGGGTACTGAGCCCTCTCACCACGTTAAGGGAAAGCCCTCTCACCCGTGAGAGGGAAAATATTATCTGAAAAATGTAATACACAAGGCTTGAATCTCTTATTATGATGTCTGTAAGATATGATTAGAATTAATAATGGGATGAGCTAGAAAAGAGAAATATTTCTTTTATTATCGACAAATAATGCAAAGTCAATTTTTTATACGGCTCGTATCACGAAAGATGCACGAAAACGAAAAATTAATTAAATTATTAATTACACAAATTATATTAAATGTGGAAGTATAATAGGAATCGCACATGAATTGCGTGATATCATTTGTAGTATAATCAAGAGTTACACTCAAGTGAGAGAAAATTTTACGTTAAACAAAAATAATTGTCATCTCTAAATATTGCGAAATAGTAATAAGTTCTGTTTTCCATCGCGTTTTAATTAGAAACAAATGAACCGTACGAAATATATGTTCCATGATTGTCATCTCGATCCTTTTATATGAATAATTAATCGTGCAAGCTAGTATACTGTGAGTATTAATAAAGTACAATGTTTCATATTATATCTAGCATTTTTCGCGATTACGTTTTAAAAAGAAGAGCGATATGCGACACGATTATCTGCCTGTACGAGCCTCAGTAAAGGAATAACTGCGCGGTAACTACGCGTAAACATGATCACGCGCTGTCCATCCGTCCTTCCGCATCAAAACAACCCCAAGGCCACACGCCAACCGTCTAACCGTCGAAATATTAACGCATTTTTAACGAAATAAGTTAAATATTCTATTCGTATTATTTTTAATATTCTCCGATTAATAGACGTTAGTTTTACTTCTTACATTCGTTATGCACACACTCAGCTCATGAATATTATATTCATATTATCTTAGATATTTTAATTGTGATAATTATTAGTTTATAATAACTTTTTATTACAAAATCCGAGCAATGTACATAATGTTTTTAAAATAAAAAATTGATGCCTTGTGGCTTTTGTTACCTTCGTTTAATTCTATCACTCTCGTGTCTTATTTAGCATTCTTAATCCGGAAAAAGTAATAGGTAAATTATATTTAAATTATTTATCACTAAATGTATATACGTATGTATGCTATTCATATATATTATTTTATTTAATCTAAATTGTTTCATAATTAAAAAAAATATTTGCATTTATCTTTATTTAAAGAATGTATAACATATTATCAATCTTTACTTAATTATAAATCATTAAAGAAAGCATAAAAATCGTTGAAATATCAGAAACACTTTACATGAGCAATTAAAAAAAACTACATTAGCAAATTACTTTTTACCTTTTGTCTTTTGTCAGCTTATTAATCGATAAAAAAATATTTGAAATTCTAAAATAATAATTTTTTTTTCAATGTACCACGATATAATGTATCACATACAACTCGCCTCTATAAAACTAGAAAGCTATAAGTTCTGCGAAAATTGATATAAGAAATTGTTTCCTTCGGCAAAAATATTAATTTATAAATTATACTTTTTTTACTCAGTATAAAGACAAGTTATCTACATACAATACTAATATATATAGGACTTACTCGTATTTAAAATAAAATTATTTAAAATGTATACTTTTAATAAAAAAGATAAAAGGATTATTTAGTATTTATTATTTTAAATAACTTTTTCTGATGTATTTCTTAAATAATATTTTAAACAAGTTTCCGGAACTTATTTTATATTTTTTAAATAAATCGTATCAGTCAGAGGATCGATCGAATTTAAAACATTTTTATTTAAAATATGTATTTTATAAATAAAGATAATGAAGCAGTTATTTAGTATTTATTATTTTAAAAAATCTTTTTCTGATTGATTTAATATTTATTTAATATTTCACATAAGTTTTTGAAATCTCAAGTACGATGTTTTATATTATCTGGTATAGTATTTGTCGCAAATATATTTCAAAAAGAATTATGTAAAGAAGAGCAGCACGGCTATCCTATACAAGCGTCGACAAATAAATGACTACGCAGTGAGCGATGACTACGCATAAACTGCGTAAATATGACACCCCGCGCCGCCCCGTGCCATCCCCGGCCAAGGCCATGCGCCAACCGTCGAAATATTAACAGATATCAGAAAAAAAGTAAAATAATCTATTCGTTATATTTTGTATATTCTCCGACGATAGGCTTTATTGTTTTATTTCTTAGATTCGTTACGCACTCACATAATTCAGCTGTACTTATATATTTCAAATTGTGTTACAATACGCGATAATTAGTTTGTAATAACTCTTTGTTACACGATCAAATCCGCGCAATGTTATGTTTAACAAAAGAGAAACGTATTGTGACTTTTTGTTACTTTTGAATCGTTTAATTCTCATTATGGTTCCAATGTAACAATCAATCGATTAAGTTAATCGGAGTTGGTGAGACCGATCCTATTGCTTGTAGTTCCATTAAAAATCATCGTATCGCAATTTAAAATACAGATCTTAAAGCTGAAACATTGCTCTATCAAGTAATGTAATTGTCATTTTTTTAAAAAGTAGAATACATGGATTGCTAAAAAAATCTTTTTATCAACTTGTAAAGGGATTTTTTTCTTAATCTAATATATAAATAAGACATCATTGATGCCTTGTTTGCTTATACACCATAACACTTCATTGAATTTTGCTCTTAATTAATAAAAATGTAATTACAACCTATCGTGTTAGGTCCTGTGCACAATAGAAGAAATAAGAAATTAGAAATATAAAATAAACGATTTCAATCTATCAGAAACAGTGTATTCCGATGTATTCGCTTTTTGATAGGTTAATATCGTTTATTATTCCTACAATTCCTTGTTCCTTTTATTGTGCGCAGGACTTTACAATCGAATAGCACAAGTCACAAATTAGATTGTTTGATATTAGCACGTTAAAACTACTGACGTTTCCAAGATATCTTCGGGAAATCCCGATTTTTATAAAACGCTTATAACGTGATTCAACTTATCGTGAATTGTTACGAATATTAATCATTATTTTTAGATTAGTACATATATAAGAAGTTCTGACAGAAAAATAGTGATAGTTCTAAGCCAATTTAAACAAGGAATCAGTGATTAAAGTGAGTTTTTGTAATTAAATTTTAGAATTAAATAAAAAATGTTGATATGTGCAATGATTTTGATATAATATTACTAAATATTTTATATAAAAAATATTGAATATTACAATTCAGTTAATTGAGGTTAAGATTCATCAAGAATGATGTCATCTCCTTAAATTAGATAAATTGCACATAATATGCAATATAACAAATATCGTAATAGATTTTAAATAGATGTAAAAAGATTTTTTAACAATAATTTTTGATATTCGATCGATAAATAATTTTTATTCTAAATTCATCAAATTAACAAACATTATTTTGTCAGAAAAATGTCGGAAAAACATATTAATTATTAATATAATTTTTTTATTTAGCAAAAAAAGGATTTATAACATCTAAAAGATTTTGTGATCATAATGGCTACAGAGGAAGAAGAAGTTACAGACATACGTTGGGTAAGTTGTCTTTTAATACATTATATGCAACATTATATGAACATTAATAACTTTTTATGTTATACTAATTTTTCAAACGTTAGTTAACTATATTCATTTAGTTTATTTGTTTCCATCATTTCAAAAATACAATTTAAAACTTGAATTTAACTGATAATAGAGGAATTAATCACTTGATAATTTTTTTCAATTAATTTTATCAGAAACAAAAATTTTTGAATGTATTGTTAATGATAAGTTTGTTTTTTAGGAAGCTATGAAGACTTTTGCTATACAACAGCAACAATACTTATTTGAGAATCTTCCTGACTGCACAATATATAAAGACAATGAACATGAATATCTAAAACAAAACATTGGATTTGCAATTTATGGTCCACCAGAGAATATCAAAAGTACAAGTACAGAAAAAGATCACTGTTATTGCAAAACAGAGAATCCAAATGATGCAGATGATGTAGTTGAGACAGTAGGTTATTCAGAAGATGCTCAAAAAGTCATAAATAAGATATATGATAAAATATGTACATCTTCAGTAGAAACCGATGACTCTGGATCAATTTACTATGGTGTAATTTATAATATGATATTCCGTCCTAAAACAAATGTAAAGTCTAAGAAAAAAGAAGTAAAAGAAGAAGCAGACAAAGATATGCCTGATTTTGTAATGCCTATTCCTATTTTTACAATCAGAAATAAGAAAAAGTATGGAACTACAAAGAAAGTAAAACAAGAAAATACATCAACTGATGAAGTTGATGAACACTATGAAACATTATACATTGATGTCACTAGCAGAGTATATAAAAATTGGACAGATTATATAGAAAATAATAAATTACCAGAGTGTACTATGGTTTTTCCAAAATATGGTTTTTATGAATCAGATCCAGCTTATTGTCCTACAGAGGATTATTCAACAGTTTGGCTGGAAATTTTGAAGTCTCCTTCATGTAAATGGAATGTAAAATTCTGCAAAGGAATGGATATTGCTTCTACTGTCGTCGGATTTGGCACAATTGGTTTGAGTATCGCGACACTGTTCACACCTGTTGGACCAGCTGTTGCTATATCAGGTAAATTAGTCTTAATTAGCCTTAATTGATGCAAAATCAATTTATCATATTAAATATTAATTATATAAGTTATAATTTATTTATACCAGGATTTATTTTAATACTATATATTATATAATATATAAAGATATAAGACAGAATTATATTCTATTTTATCACGTTTATTAGGAATTGCTGCTGCTACTGCGACTAGTGCTTGGTCATTCGGTCGAAATACCCAACAATTAATAGACCGCAGTAATCATGAAGAATCTATTCATGTTTTGGACAAAGAAGCATTTACACATTATCTCAGCATGACCAGTACTGCATTTGGTTTAGGAGCAATGGGAGGATCAGCGATTATTTCCAATGTTGCTGCACGTGGTATGACAGTAAATACTTTTGCAAGAGTGGCATTTAATACTGTACAAGGTGGTAGTCTGATCTTAAGTGGTATTGGCGTCATATATCAGGGTCACTGTATATATGATAAATATAAAAAAGAAAAGACTTTCGATGTCATAGATGCTTTAAATTTGGCGACGCATCTTATGTTTTTCTATAGCTCCGTAGTTAAGATTCAATTTGCTAGCGATATAATCGAGAGTACTCAAAGTAAAATTATCAATGATTATAAGAATGATTTGGTTACCAAACGTATTCGTAAAAAATTCAATAAAATTGTAAGGAAAGCTGCCGAAAATAATACATGTAAAATATCCGAAAATGCGGAAGTAATACTTCATATAAAACAGCGTCAAGATCTTTTGTCAAATCAGCCTGCAGCCAATGGTGGTAACCGAACAGACAGTACTTCGCATAAGATCGTATGGTCAATTAATCGTGGTGGATTAAAAGTTAATGGTATCACGTTGTTAGATCCTATCGAATTTGTTTCTCGTCTTATAAAACTGGGCATATTTATCGGAATCGACCAAAACGAGTCATCTGATTCATCGAATAATGATAATGAGCTTATTGAACAATTAACAAAAGCACTTTGTGATTTATTATCGAAGTTGTATGTAAGTGACGACCGTCCTAAAAGCAAAAAACTACCGATAGTGCCTGACTTTGAACCTTTAATAAGGGAGATGAGTTCTCTGCAAATTAATAAAAATTACTTAGAGATGCTGTTTAAAATCACTGAAAAATTAATAAAACGTTCCAAAAATATGGACGATTTTTTACTCCTGACTTTTACTTTTGTTTGGCAATATTGTAAGGCTAACCTAAAGCAATGGGGTATAATTTTATGTCCGCAAAGCGTTTGCAGCAATAAGATTTTGCAAAGAATTATCATTGCAATTTTTGAAGCAATTGATATGCTGGCTAGTAATTTATGTAATGCTTTTGAGAAATATATAGCTTCTATTTTGCATAAAAATGAATAGAGAATATGAATTCCATATAATTAACATAAAAAAGCGAAATTAGAAAAATTATGTATATATAGTAATTAATAAGCAACAATTGTTATAAAAATATATACTAAGCAGCAAGAAATATATAATATTTATAGCGGCAATAAAATTTAAGCTTTAAAGTAGGATATTAAAATTTTGAGATGCACGCGATTTATACCAAGATAACATTGATTACATTGTTTTTTTCTTATATAATATATATTAAATATATCAGAAACTATTGGTTGAAAGCGAATTTAATGTGAGACATTGATGTGTATCAAAAGATACACATCAATGTCTCACATTAAATATAATCATATAATGAAATCTTGAAAAATCTTATACGTATATTTAAAACATATCTTTTGGCGCCGAAGTGTCTTAAATAAATGAATAGTATTATGTATTTTTAAAATATTGTAATACGAATAATATCTATATCTAAGCTATTGTAAAGATGAACAATTTGAGATAATTTTAAATCCTTGAAAGTATACTGTATTTGTGCCTTTACAATTTTTTTATTATATTCAGATTGTATAATTTTCATCGAAAGTTACAAAATAATAAATATCTACTTATTTGCATTTTGTTCTTCATTAAAAATCACATTCCTAATTTTAAATGAAGATCTATAAAGTATCGTGCATAGTGAACGAAAAAATTAATATAGCAAAAAAAATTTTATTAAACATTTATTAAACAACGTAAATAGTAATGTAAGAGTTTTATTTATAAAAGATATATCTTAATCTTTGGTCTTTATTGTATTTTCTAATAGAAAAATCGAAAGAAAAGAATAAGTGCAATGAAAGAAAAAAAAAAGATCATTTCTTGATTCCAGATTAACTTATAATTAAAAACTATAATTATTTATTATATATATATATATATATATATATATATATATATATATATATATATATATATATATAGAGTAATTTTAACATATTTCCTCACCTATCATGAGCAGGTAGAGTGAATCGAATTGAGTTGAAAAGTCATCTACTATTTGCAGTTTACGCAATAGTTAACAAGATATTAATTATTAAAAATTGCTAAATATTGAATAATTTTTACTTAAATATTATCAACTTTATAGAAAAACTGTAAGAAACAAAAATCATTTATTTTCTTCCCATAAATTCTGAGAATTTTTTCAGAATTTTTTCAGAATTTTTTAATACTATATTTTCTCATGTTGTAAAAATAAAAAAATGCAGTACTAAAAAGTTGATAAAAAATTTTGATTTTGTTTCTTGCAGCTTTTCTATAAAGTTGATAGTATTTAAGTAAAAAATTATTCAAAACCAATATTTGGCAATTTTTAGAAATATCTCGTTAACTATTGCGTAAACTGTAAAATAGTAAATGACTTTTCGATTCATTTTACTTGCTCATGATGGATGACGAAATGTTAAAATCATCCTATTTTTATTTTAAATTAATATATATATATATATATATAGGTTTTTTTTATAAATAAGTTTGGTAATATATTTTTAATTGTTCTCTTTTTTAAATATACTTCTTTTCAAAGATGTTTCCATTTTTTCTTTTTATTCCTCTCTTTAAATCCCTATAAATATTTATTTTCATTTTTCTCTTATTAATAAAGAAAAAGAGAATTATATTTTCTTTTTCTTTTTATAAAATATAGTTATAAAATCTTTCCGAGTAATAAACAAATGTGAGAGAATAATTAGTGTTTCTATAATAAAATATAATATTAAAAATATAAATATTAAAAATATACATATATTATAAGTATATTATAAATACAGAGAGAAGAGAGAATGTTCCTTATATTTATTATAGAAATTCTAATATCCATTTTCACCAATATAAATTAATTTTAATCTCGATTCAATTCACTCTTTATTTTTTTCTAATACTTAAAAATTAGAAAAAGATGAAGAGTGAATTGAACCTAAATTAAAATTAGTAGAAATAGATGTAAGAAGAATAACAAAAGGAGGAACAATATTAACATAATTCGAATGTGAGGACAATTCACCGCCATAGCTCTCATGCGGATACCATCTTAATTGCGCGCGTGCGCGCCCAATAATTGAGAATCGGCACGCGACTCAGCACCGAGTCAGCTGACCTGTCTTGTGATAGCTAGACCGGAGCCGCGAGACAGACGTACAGTTCTCGTTGCTGGCTGGACTTGTTGTGCTGGAAAACGTCACACCTCTCGCCGTGAGTATTTGCGGCCGAGTCAATTGACGTGGCCACCAACGTCTTATCGCTCATACGCATGGTTTCCGAGTCAACGTTTCTCCGTCGGAGATCCGTGCACAAACGAGCGTGCTATAGTATATCGATCCGGTGGCACTTTGTATGCGCCATCGTCTTCCCCGATCGGGCGCGAATTCACGAAATTCCCAGTCGATTTCCGATTGGGAAAAACGCGGCTCGCTGATCGTGGCGACCGTTGACGATGATGCTTCACGCGATCGATTACGGTCGTCTTCGACGAGAGAACAATCTCACTTTCGTCTAGCAGACGGCTTACGATCTTCGCGGGGCTACGCCTACTTTTTGAATGGCCTGCTCACGTGAATCGCACAGCCAGCGTTTCTTTGATAAATCATCTTCTCGTCTATACTGGACTACACATAATGATTGATAGTCAGCCCCTGTTTTCTGTTGTTTATTTTAATCATAGCGAACGATATATTTATCAAGTTCTGTCGTTCTCCTGTGATGCGAACGGAAAAAGAAAAAATTACAGGAAAACGCAGGAAGCGCAATTTAAAGAAAGTTATATTCGCTTGTTATATTTTGAGGATTTGTATCATGTTCTTACTTTTTATCTTAAGTTAA
>Ga0157364_1001716_pt1 | contig 19137 bp, 11 predicted proteins | sample AttsexASBM2_FD_111476 | JGI IMG/M metagenome (GOLD analysis project Ga0157364, IMG submission 111476) | Fungus gardens microbial communities from leaf cutter ant in Ribeirão Preto, State of São Paulo, Brazil - Atta sexdens ASBM2 | ecosystem: Host-associated > Fungi > Mycelium > Unclassified ...
CACACACACACACACACACACACACACACACACACACACACACACACACACAAAATAATTATAAATCATATGCTTTATAAAATATACAATTGATCAAACATTAATTATTTACTATGTGATTTAGAATTTAGAAAATTGAATACATAGATTTTTTACGAAAAAATATATAGTGAACTACAAGTTTACTACAAGTACACAAAAATTCTTTTATCTTTATACATATATGTGAATAGAACGTGAATTTATATGAATCAAAAAGATTTTCTAAATGAGAGTTTCTCGTACCTTAAAAGATTTGCTGTCGTTGACGCGTTGACCATTTCTGTCAATAGCGGTGATTGGCTCGGAAATAGCGAAGTTCAAAGCTTCGAGATTCGTGCTGTCCGGATCTGTGGCTTTCAATGTTGTGAAAACGGTGCCGATTGGCGTATCCTCTGTAACTTCGGCCAACTGCGTTTCGGGCGTAAAATATGGTGCCTTATCATTACTGTTCTCCACTTCGATCATCAGCGTCGTCGTTCCTGTCAGGCTCGGTGTTCCTAAAATAAAACGTAAAAATCGAGTAGCGTAGAATCAATTGCAATAATTTTAGCGATACGTTAAATTGCGTTTCGTAAAGTAAAAAATTTAGCTTTCGTGTAGAGTGTGCATTAACACTAATACTATCATTATTTTAATTTTTTTTAATCAATCGTGATGACAAAATTACCTTTGTCGAATGCTATGACTTCTACATGATACGTGTTCTTCTCGTCGTAATCCAATTTTCGGGATACTGTGACGACGCCGGTGGTTTCGTTGATGGTGAAATCGTCGAAAGCTCCTTTCTGTATTCTGTAAACTAACTCCGCATTAACTCCGCTGTCGGCGTCCGTCGCGGTTACCTCTTCCACGACAGTTCCTGAAAAGACGAATACAGTCAACTACCACAGTCAACTTAATTGCCCAGATTAGTTCGGTAAATGATAATGAAATGTCTCGCAGTGAGAACGTAAGTCCTCTTAGCGAACGGACATCATTCCAAGCAGATATCCCATATCCGGCGACCTTGATTACACCCTCGAGATTGCTCGTAATTGTGCAATCGGGGACACGCATGATTGTCGTTAAGCGTAATCCAGATACTTACCGATCGGCGATATCTCCGCGATGCTGGCCGTGTATATGTCGTGCGGGAACATGGGCGCGTTGTTGTTAACGTCGCGGACGGTGATGTTGACGAGCGCGGAGTCGACGAATATGCCGTCGCTCGCCTGTATAGTTAGACCGATCCAATCGTGGGTGGCGTTGGTCATGTCAACCGGGCTCTTGATGGTGATCTCGCCAGTATCCGGATCGACGGTGAACAAGCCGAGTTCGTTACCACCCACCAGAGCATACGTGATCTTGGATGTCTTGTCCTTGTCGCGCGCCTGAACCTTCAGCTCGGGTTCGAATTTCTCTGCACCTTCATCCACTACCGCACGATACTTGTCCTGTAAAAAACGCGGCGGACTATCGTTCGCATCTACCAGACTGATGCGCAACGAAACGCTCGTTGTCTGTCCTTCTCCATTGTCATCTGTCGCCTAAAAAAATATGTTTATTGAATCTTTGCAATTATAAAATCTCTACGTTTAGTTTTTACTCGTTTATAAAATCTTCTACGAAAATATGTTGAAAAATATATATTCCAGATTCTAGATGAATGAAACTTCCTGTTTTTAAAGAATAAATTTGACCAAATCATAAAATTCGAGCAATTCTATATTATTTCTGCTTTTCAAATATAATAATATTATCAGGCTTATTGTGATATTATAATATCGTGATTATGAGGATTACTTTGTAAGTGAGAAAGTACTCCGTCTGTTGCTCGTAATCCAGACAGGGCGAAGTGCCGGGCGTCGGGCAAGGTGCGACGGTGATGGTGCCGGTTTTCTTGTCGATCGCAAAGTGCTCTGCGCCCTGGCCAAGTAATTGGTAGACTATGCCAGCGGTACCGAAGCTGCGGAACAGAGAATTGCAACGTAAATGAAGGGTGAACGTGCTTTGATGTCTCACGGTACAAAGCGCGAGCTTAACGAGCCCTTACCGCCCGCTGTCGCGATCCTTCGCCGTAATCGTTATAATTGGACTCCCTGGGGCCGCCGTCTCGGACACTGTAGCTGTGTACGTGGGGCTCCCGAAGGAAGGAGCATTGTCGTTTGCATCCGTGATAGAGATCGTTACCGTCGCCGTAGACGAGAGTTTTGGGTTCGTGTGGACTTCCTCGGCAACGACCTGATAACGATAATCACCACGTCGCACGTTTATTTATTTTCCGCGCAATTTTTGCGTATTATTATCGGCTTATATAATATATATTAATTGCCTCGGAAAGAGAAAGAGAAACGTCATTTGATATCTTTCTGATTATTATATTAAATAAATATGAAAATTAATTAATTAATTATTAATCAAGTGAATTTTATTTTCACCAAATTACGTTATGTTTTATGTTTTATATTAATTCCTATTTATTTTACATCACTTCTACACAGGGAAAAGAGTTTAGTTGCATTAATTGAAATTTCTGATTGAAAATGGACAAATCAAGAACATTCTGATTGAATCTATTATAATTCTAGTTGAAATAATTAGAATTCTGATATGATCAGAATCTTCTGGTTTGTTCATTTTCAATCAGAAATTTTTCTCAGTGTGAAGAAAGAATTATTTTTCTTTTTTGAAGTAGTTATTGATTTAATTTATTCTAAAATTAATTGAAAAAGGCGAGAGAGATAAATAGCTCTAACTGACTTACCAGGATAATGAATTTCCGTTGATTAGGGTTTTCGTAATCAAGCGAGCCGTTTGTAACGCGGATGTTTACGGATGTGCTACCAGTCGCCAAGACGGGCTCCACGGTGAACGCACCCGTTATATCCTCCAATCGCAAGGAGAACACGGAGTTTAAGCCCTTAAAGTGAAAAAATGTCATGGGTTTAGTCCTCTTTACGAGATGTATGCTGGATAAAATCTCCCGCGATCGAAAGAGCAAGGTGAAACGCGCGGAACAATAGCTGCGTTCAACAGAAAAAACAGCTTTGCAAAATCTTTTAATATGATTGGTCTTTTCCTTACAAGAGAACGTTTCAAATTGTAAAGTGATACAAAAAACTAACATTATCAGTCGAAAGACATTTGAAATAGATTCAGCTCTTGAGATTTAGATCAAATCTTGAGATTCTATGGATTCTGTACCCAACTTGAGCTGAAACATGTTTGGCCATTTTAACTTACAACTGAACCATATATAGTGTTAAATTCTGATTTTAATGAAACTTTGTATATATATATATATAGAGGTTATGTAAAAAGATGAATTTTAGAAAATGTCCGTTGCGATGGAAAACGATTTGAATGGGTGAAATCACTTCTTATGTGGTAAAACAATTTTAAGAGAGTTTTTTCCGTTTTATCTCGAAAACTATTCGAAAACTATATCAAAAAAATGTTTTATACGAAAGGTTCACAATAAAATTATTTCTATTCATTTACGTCAATAATATTTTATTATTGTGAATGAACGAGGTAATTTTATTGTAAAAATTTTATATAAAAATTTTTTGATATCTCGAAATTTTTAATTAAGTTAGAACGAATAAAACCCGTGTTGCCTATAAGGGGTGATTTTATTCCTTCAAACCGTTTTTCCGCTGCAACTAATATTTTTTTAATTCATTTTTTTTTTTATGTAACTGATATTTTCAAAGTTTCATTAAAATCAGAATTTAATAATTCGTGTTCCCTTGTTAGTATCACAAAATATTTCGAGAACAGTATATATGTTTCAAAAAAAAGTTTTAAATAAAAGTTGTAAAATTTGAAGAGACTCTCAGAAGAGCTATTTAGATTTTGAGAACCCACTTTGAGCCCAATGAGAAAAAAATCACCTGATAAGTATAATTATATATAAGTATATTATATATAAGTATATTTATGACAAGTTCATCTGATAGTCCTCTTCAAATTTCAATTTTTATTTGAAAACAATTTTTTTTAATTTTCTTGAAATATATAAATTAAAATGGTCAAACATGTTTCGGCCTAAGCCGAGTACAGAATCCTAAGATTTGACCATCTAAAATACCTATTTCAAACATGATCTTTCGGAAATGTTTTTCAATATCATTTTTGCAATTTAGAATGTTTCCCTTATTAGTTCTTCACTGAATCTAAATATACAAATCAATTAAAGAATTTTACAACAGTTGCTTTTGCTGCTAAACGCAACCAATGAAAATACGTTTAGCAGCATCCAACGATCAATATGACTGCGACAAAATAATAATTATATTTAATTGAAGCTTTATAACAGTATCATGAATTATTTATCCTTGCCGTTCCATTTTGTACTGCCATTAATGTGCGGACATTTAATAACCGAGTTGTATACGCCCGACGCGCCTTTCCGACTGTTCGCTATTGTTACGCACGAGCATACGGGAGCTTTACAAAAAGCCGAATACATTAATGTAAATGTTATGTACAATAAAGGCGTTTATCGCGCGTACCGGATTAACCTTTGATTTTTTCGATGATGGCGGCATTCGCCAGATTATTGGCTGCGCTCGAATGCGGGATGCTGCGGGCTCCAGTTCCATTTTCATTCCGAAAATTGAGAGAGAGAGAGAGAGAGAGAGAGAGAGAGAGAGAGAGAGAGAGCATGCACGAGAAAATGCTCGGCGTTTAAAATCGAATGTGTATGACAGGTACATCTATAGCAAGCCTATTCAACTTTAGCTTCAGAGCCGAAACGCAAGGCCGTCGACGTAAAAATATTCAATACAATTTTGCATTGGTGATCTTGCGTTCCGGCTCCAGAGCTAAAGTTGAACAGATTTGATCTATAGTAATGAATTGGCTCTGTGCTCACCACATCCGGATCTTTTACAGTCATGTCCAGATGCGGCAATGGCGTGCCGTCCTGCACATTTTCCGGGATCTCGATGTTGTACTCGCGCCGATTAAACGTAGGCGGCTCGTCATTGACGTCCTTAATCGTCACGGTCGCCTCGGCCATTGATACCGTCAATTTGTCGTTCCCGGGTATACCGTCGATCAGTTCGCGGGCCTTCACAATTAGCGTGAGCACGCCCGTCGAGTTCTCCAACGCTTCTCTGTCCAACGGCTTTGCCGTCCTCAGCTCGCCCGTGTCATCGTCCAGCAAGAAATAATCAAATGGATCTGTGGGAAAGACAGACGTTCGACATTCGTGACGTAAAAGTCTTTTATTGTCGCACATAAAACTCGTGTCATCATAATTAATTCTGTAATCTTATCGAGTCGTTTTACCCGAAATCATGAATCTTACGAAATTCTGTGTTTTGTGTATCTGTTGAAGCTTTCTTACCAATGAAAATTAGATTTATTATACTACTACACTAAGTACAAATAGATTCGTATATCTAATCGTAAGGTAATATGATCTTCTCGCTGTTTGTAGGTAGTTTCACAATTCGAAATAATACCATCTTACAGGCTGTGACTTTTGTTAATTGCTTAGTTTGTCTGTCATCAATGAAGCCAAATGCAGAATGTAGTGATCTAATATTTCAAAAATTATTGCTGTCTATTACTATCAAGTGATGTTATTAATTTCCACAGTTTATATTATTGTAATTCTTTATTTACACTTTATGACATCGTATTTAGTTTATATGTTCGTTTTATTTATAATTAAAGAAAGGAAACTCTTTCTTTAAAGTAAAGATTCAATATGGCTAATTTAGACTGACAATATACATATCGATTGTAATGCTTTCTTTTGGTACTTTTGATATTTTAGACTATGGATTTTAATTCATCTGTTAAACAGTTTAACGGAAAGTTAAGTCGATAAGTAGGTAAGTCAATTATTTTATTAAGAAAATAATTTGTTATGCTTTTTATATGTCAATAAATATATCATTAAAAAAGTTATAAAATTATAAAAGTAACATTAAATCCATTTCTCTAACATTTTTTTTATAAAAAATAGGTAAACATATAACATATGTACCCAATATGACCTAAATATCACTTTTTCTTAACTTTCACAAAATGTTTTCCCTTAAGAATCTGAGCACCAGTTTTCAATTTTGAATTCAGCAAAAAATTACAAAAAAAAAGCGCAAAGCTTAGATAAGCTATATTAGGTGCGGTTGCCTTATATTTGTCTAACATCTAATTTATTTTTATATTATAATAAATTATCTTTCTTTAATTCACATATATACAATTAAATTGATCTTAGTTTGAAAGTTCGGCTTTAACTCGGATGGGAATACGAATTTGTATTTGTATGATTTAGATAAAAAGAGAAAAAAAATTGAATACTTACTAGTGACTAATTCATAGATCATCTTTCGCGGCATGCCTCTGTCACCATCTCGGGCCTTTACGGTCATCACGAGGGTCCCGATAGGATCGTCCTCACGCACCACGCCTGTTAAGGAATCCAAGAATTCTGGCGGACTGTTCTGAATGTCCGCCACCTTGATCTCGACGCCGGTGGTACCATTGTTCAGGCCATCCTGCAGATAAAATTCGCACGATCAATGATTGCGACTGTTCCTTTTTGAAGAATTCAGACACGCAAGTCAATTCGCATTCACAACGTATAATCCAAATCTCCATGTTCTTAACTTTTAGAACACATAATTGGATTATTCATGTTTTGTACATTTTATTTCTTTAAAAAAATTATGAACAGCAAATAATTAGTTATAACTTTTTTAAATAGCCTTATAAATATTTTCTAAGGATTAAAGTATATGTAAAATCATTTAATGATTTTTATATACTTGTTAAAGGAATAAAAATTAATCTGGGACCGTCCATTTCGAAACTGAAACGTTCAAAGGTAACAGACGGTTTGCACAATTGTTTGTATTAATGATTAATATTTTATCGCGCGTTCTAATGAGGGAAAAGTAAATCCTTCGAAATAAAAAGATATAAAATTTTTAACTAGACTTTTATCGCAATGGTTTATTTCGCACAGTGACAGTCGCTACAGTCGTAATTTACGCGTCCGTTCGTTTCGCCGCTGTAATTATGCGCACTATCGCAAACGAGACAGTCTTCTTGCATAGTAAAACGGACGGCACTTCGGTCGCTTCCGGAGAGAACGCGTAATTAAAATCAATCTCTGCAGCTCTCTCACACTGAAAGAGCTCGTTCGCTTTTCACCGTTCACGAGCACACCAAGTGTCGCAACTAACCGCAATTATCTCTTTATCTCGCACACGTGAACGCGCGAGGATGACGTTCCGCGTTAAAGCGCGCACGACGTTGATTAATTAATCCTCCACGCCCCTCGAAAATCTCCAATTATTGAGAAAAAATCCGACGTCGGCGATTTAGAGCTGTAAGAACATTTTGGTGATTTTTGATTCGACCAGTTTTTAATTCCAGAACGCCATTTATTGCGGGGGTTGAATGACCGGGAGAATCTGTTCTCCAAGATCGTAATATAACACTTTTCATTTGGACTACAAGCACGGTTGCCATCTCTCCGGTTTTCGGCTGGAGAATAATTTTTTTTATCAAATCTCCGACACAGAAAAAAATCTCCGTTTAATCGTTCAAAATTTAATTTTATTTTTTAGTGTTTTTTTTTTAGTACGCGTTGATTTTTTCCGGTTTTTGGAAAAATATGTTTCCAGGAAGCCGGAAAACTTTCAAGTATGAAAGTTTCAATTTCAGCAATTTGAGTAGTGACTACACTGAAAGAAAAGTATTTGATATTTATGACTATTATAATTGGTAAAATAATTATAATCAGGGGAAGTCCTATGATAGGTTTACGATTATAATATTGATAATAATAACTATATATGATAGTTTTCTAAAACATGACAAAATTGTATTATAAATTGTAATTTCAAATATTAATATATGGTACAAAAATATCAAAATATAAAAATAGACTAATAGACAATCGTAATTATAGTAAATATGAAAATTTTTTTTCTATTTATGTGATAGTAATAACAAAAATGAAGAATATTAAGAAAAAAAAAATAAAGATTTTCAAACAGTGTATGTGACTATTATTAATAGTACAATTGACTTCATATGATTAAAATAAATTATAAATTGTATAGTAGCTTCAAAAAGAAACTACAAATTATAGTAAATACAACCATTTTTTTCTCTCAGTGCAATTATATCTCCGACATGATAATTATAATAGCAGATCTCAGCAGAAGAGCCTCAGTAGAACACTAGTTGAAAGATAATCGTAATTACAAGCACGATAAGTATTGCATAAGGATATTAAATTCAAACAGAAAATATAAGAAGAGAGACTCTTTATCTGCTGTTCAGTCGCTACAGTCGTCGACGATTCATATATATTTTTTTTCTTTTATTATTTCCCTACGTGTCTGACGCAAAGATTGCGGTGCAACGCGTCGACGATGAGAGACGAGACTCGCATTTAACGCTAAATGTGCGATGAGAAAACGTGCCATTACATTGCTCGTGCGCTTTCATACGGCGGGCAAATATTTACTGTTTTTCTTCAATTTCGCGTTATATTCCTCAGATATTGCGGCGAAAGGAAAATACCGCAAAATCGATGTACGGGTGGGAAAACCGCATCGATCATACGAGCACGTTCGCAATGTAAAATCTAAATGAGCTCAATGTTTGCCGCTTTGCGGCACGAGATACGTTTTTGCGCATGAAAACGCATAGTAAAAAATGATTGCTTTTTTTTTTTAGTTGGTATGGGGCGAACTTAGACTTTTTCTATGTTTGGTAGCCGGCGAGCTTAGACTTTTTTTATGTTTACGATGTATTATATTTTAATGTATTGAAACGATGTCGATGGGAATCAAAGGATAACCGAGGTAACTGAAGTTTCCGATTTCCGAATACCAGGTCCATCGCCGTCTGCCTTTTATCTGTAAACTCTTTGAAGTCACGTAAATTCGATAGTGTTCTTCACGCTCGTCGGGAGCTCACGGAGTTCATTTTAAATAATGTGAAGGCCTTTTTTCGTGGAAGAAAGCACTTCCAATCGGCTTTAGAGCTCGTACTGCATAAGTATGAAAAAAGGAATTCAGATTAAAAGAGAATTACGTTTAATATGTAACAGATACAATTTATCAAAGTGAGACTACTGCGAACAAAGCTACTGATATAGAAATGTTATTTAAACGTCATCATAGACGAATTATCGAGAAACGTTCAACCGTTAATTAACGCTGCTGCGAGAATCGCTCGTTTCGGTCCTGAATGGGGATGGTTGGTGTTCAAGTCAAACTGGCCGACAACAGATACACGCAAGTCCGCCCGACGCACGTCCGGTACGTCATTCTCGCATCCTCGTTAGTTTGCAAATTCGCTCGTATCCCGAATTCTCCCGCAATCTCGGTGTTACGGTTGCACATCTTGCAGGACCGTGCAAAGAGGAGTGCACAACATGCATTAGCGGGCCTCCTCCAGTGCTAAGGAACTCCAAAGTTTTATTTGTTGCAATAATTTAAAAGGAAAGTTCATTTTATTCTTATTGTTAAAACATTTAATGTATTTAAATCTCTCATATCTTATCGATTCAATTTATATCTATTACATTGATCGAAAGAATGGTGCTCATGTATGATTATTAACTCGATTTCTTTCCTTATTTGTCTTTCTCTTCTTGTGAGAACGTTCATGTCCATATTATCTTTGCAATTAAATCTTATCGTGAGTTTTGCAATCCGTCGAATATTTGTTGCTTACTTTGTCTATATTATAATACATAACTTAAATATATACAGAAAAAATAGATTGGATGGTTTAGCAAAGCTATAGTAAGTTCAATATCTAATTAAGAAGATTTGATAATTCAACAAAGAAATTATATTTGTAAACAATTATCAGTATGCTAATTCAGCCAATTCTTTACTACAATGAAAATTGCTAATATAACAATAGAAAATTCATATCTTTGCTGTATTAACAAATTTGTGCTGTGCGGTATTATAACAATGATGATTACCGGCAACCCCTAATTTTATTCAGCTGTACTTTACTGCTTTAATATAGAAAACCGACTGTCCGTCGTACATTGCGGATTTATTATTGAATCAGTGAAATTTTCAGTTATTTTAACAAATCTTTTTTTCTTTTATTTATTTTATTGTTTCTATTGTTTCTATCTAAATTAATTTCTATTTAATTTAATTTGTACATGCAAATAATATTCATTTACATTTCATTTAAACTTCATAAAAGTAGAAAATAATTTAAATTAAATAAAATCTTTATATGTAAAATTTAATGTGAAATTATAAATCGGTGATGCAATTTTTTTATCTAACCTGGCTTTTATATGTATATCTATTTAATTTTCTATAATGGAGGTACATAATTAGTAATTTGTGATCCGCTATAATTTTAATTAGACTGTTATATTTTCCTTGTTATATTTTTTAAATTCTTCAAAACTTTTTTAATACAAATTTTACGAATAGGTAGGAACCTATCTTTATTTTGCACGACTCTACTAGGGTCCCATAAACCCTTTGCACGACTCTGATATCGGATATCTGATGCGTTTGCGAGAAACGGACCGGCATTTGGCTTTCCTTCGCAGTGTGCATAATTAGAATCAATCCACAAATTGAGAGAGAGTTATGGGAAGGGGGAAAGGAGGAAGGAAAGGGGGGAGAGAGAGAGAGAGAGAGAGACTCACGCTCGCTCGCAGCAGTAGTTGATAGAAAGGCCTCTCCCGGTAGTCGAGGGGTTGCCGCAACACCAGGGCGCCCACATACGTGTTCTGGCTTCTCTCGACGTTAACGATGCCGAACTTCTCGCAGGCATCCAGAAACTGCAACAAAAGTTGATCGTGAGGATGAGTTGTCGTGACAAGTATGGTTGATCGTATTCGTGATTTTAATGACGCGTAGAACCGCGCGCACGAGATATCTCAGCAAGTATTCACGACTTTTAGCGTTAATTAATTGATTTATCACATTGAACATTCATTTAACTTACGACATCTTGTTATTTCGTTGGATCTCTTATGAAACGCTCTACATGAATATTTTATTAAATTCATGCAGAGCTTTTTTAATCGATATGCACATTGGTGTGTCGCAAAGAGTCTTCAAGTGTGCCGCAAAAATTTTAGAGAAAGTAAAAAGAAGAAAAAATATTTAAGTATGCAAGTAAAAAAGACACGAAGTAAAAAAATTTCTTAAAAATTGTGAAAAAATTATTTAAATTATATTGTGTTTAAATTATATTGAATTTATATATTCTGATTTTAATTAAAACGATATTGCTTCTATAAAATCTTCTCTAGAAAATGAAAAATCTAATATTAATTAAAATAAAAAATCTAATAAAAAAGAATTAAAAAGTCCATAAGAGTTTACGCGCATTTATTGATAAATAAATTTCATTTATTCATCTAAATTAATTCGTTTTCAATCGATGTTTTCAGTCCTTCTCAATGCAAAAAAATATAAGTATAATTAACTAATAGTACATATTCTAAATTGTGAACTATAGTTGTATTAAATATACAGAATAGATGAATCATCTTGTCACGAATTAAAACCTAATAACAAAGATCAAAGATCATTTTGTTATCGCAATTAGGGCAAGAAATTAATAAAGTCCGAGGGATTGATCACTGAGGTAATTTTTGTACAAAAACTAGGTAATTCAGCGGCAATCCAAACGAAATTTTGGATAATTTTTGGTAAATCTAATAATCTTTAGGTCTTAACAATTTTATGACCCTATTAATATGCAGAGTGTTAACCTTCTTTAATATTTATCTATTTTTCAATCTGATAGAAAACTAATTATAAAACAATTTAAAAACATTAAAAAAAGTTTTAGTTACCTTAAGACTTTAATAATGTTTAACATACATATAACAGTTTTCAGACATTTATTTCGCATTTATGTCCTTTTTATTTATATTTAACTTGATTAGTCAAAAAATTTTTAATTTAACACTAACTTGTGACTCGTTTAATAAAGAGCCTGTGTTACTATTATATTAATGTTTTTTTAAAATATTTTTTATTTTATAAAATATCTAATATTTATATTCAATTGGATATTGTTTTGTTAGTATTAAAAAGTTTCAAATGTTACAAGTAATCGAACTTGTTAGGGTAACTCCGGCAATACGCCGCGCTGGGATTTACGCCGCAGAAGTCAGAAAAAATAGAAGGAGTGGAGGTAATTTTCCCGCAACTATTCTGTTACCTTTACATATCTTTATGTTATATTATTTATTGTGTTATGATTTCAGCTTCTTACTGTTAATATTAATGAAATTATTGTGAATTGAATCGATTTTTCACTGTGTTAAGTAGTGTTATCATCAAATTATAATCTACATAAAATAATTATAGGACATGCAAAAGACTTAATAGTTATTTCGTGATACATGAGTGTAGAGGAATAATAAAGCATGTTGTATAACAAAATACAAGTACTTTGCTCTTGTATTTTTTCTTTATTGTTTGTTGTCTTGTATATCCCACCTGTTTCGGATATGTGGCATTTTTAACAGGCGAGATTTATGCATATAAAGCATACAAAGTGTGCAGATTGAATTCAGTGCACTAAATACAATAAACGCATTATATGAAATATGTCATAACACTTGTAATACGTCTGGGAAGATTGTAATTATTATTTATTACTTCATATACATATTTATCATTCTTATTCCTTAATAAAACTTTATGAATGCATTTTATAAGTTATTGTATCATTTTACGTCTTATTTATATGCATTATTTATAAATTTTTTAAATCATACATACCTCTCCCCCCTCCCCCTATGAGTCATGTATTTCACCCCTATAGGATATACAAAAGGGATATACAAATGGGATAAAAATGCAAGAATTTAAAAAAGTTCATTTTTTAAATGAAATATAATATTTCGGTTTTCTAATATTTTTTTATAATAGTAAACAGTACAAAATTATTTTTACTGATATAAATCGTTTACTTTAAATAATAGTAAATACTTAAGTTTTTGATGAGGTGCGGCGTATATACCGGAATTACCCTACTATATACATATTCTATTTGCGAAATTTTTATATTTTTGTGTTCCTGTATAAATGCAATAAATATTTGTTTTGTAAAATTGTTTTGTTTTTCTTAAACAGTGAAAATCTAAAATTGATGTTCTCGAAGATACTTATCATAGTGATCTATAAAGATATTCTAGAGTGATTTAAAGAAATAATATTTTATGTACTCGTAGGTAATCTTAGATAAGGAAAATAAATTTGGAAAAATTTTGGATAATATCAGTAAATATAATATAATTTTAAATACTCTAAGATAATCTTGGGTAATATGAATATTTGATAATCTGGAATAATTTGAGATAGTATTAGGATCTTAACTTATTAACATGAAGAAAGATAACATTTTTTGCTTGATTTCAAGATAATTTTTAACATATTAAAATATAAAATATTTCAACGAAACTTGATATTCTAAGGATCGCTCTTTACGATTTACGGCGTCGTCAGAATTTCATTTCAATCACATGGAAATTAAATATGGTGATCAGAATAAAAAAAATGACGAAAAAATTTCTGTCGACATTTTTTAATGATTGTTTTGAATTGATAACAATTTTTCTAATTTTCGACAATTACACCATCGGTGGTCAAAACAATTGTACTTTAAGATCTTACGATGAAATTTTTGAAATCCACCATGGCTGATCAAAATGGTGGCCGAAATGATAAAAATCTTAAAAATTTAGTGTTTTTTCGTACAACCTCATCAAATTTGAGTTATGTCCAACTTGTTAAATATATACAACCACAAATCTATGATTTTGAAGTTTATATCTTTTACATTTACCGCTTTCAAAATGGCGAATTCAATGTGGCGAACTATAAACTCGGAAAAACATTAATTTTTGTATCTTTTTTTATTTTGTACACCGTTTGAATACATCAATCTTTGTTAGAGTGTTAGGAGTGCGGGAAAATTTAGAATCATTCCAAAGATGGCGAATCCAACATGGCGACCCAGTAACTCCCAAAATTCAATCTTTTTTTATTACTCCAAACTTATAAAATTAAAAATTATTCGATATTGTCATGTTTTATGTTGCTTCTTATAAGATTTGCATTTTTAATTCTTCTTTTTGCTTTTCATTTATGCCGCTTATCAAAACAACTTTTGCAAAAATATAATTGACAATTATAACAAAATTTGAATGTTCCCATAGTGCATTTTTCCATAGAACATTTTTTCTTTGTATTTTTGTAACTCGCTTCATATAAATTTATACGCAACAACCTTCCTTTCTCTAAATAATGTTTTGCAATACTTACTGCAAATTTTTTAGTATTAATTTTCTTCTCTTTATTAGTAGCTGCATTGAAAACAACATGCTGCACAAAACAACAGAGTTTACAATAAAAGATTTAATCAATCTCGTAAAAACTACCCATGTCCATTTCTTAAACCTAATACACGATGCTAAATTGTTACAATGCCTTCCATGTCTATAATAAATTTATGGGTAAAGTGGATCTTCACGATCCACGTCATTGTAACAATTTATGGACAGTGGAATGATTCCAAATTTTCACGCACACTCCTAACACTCTAATAATTCGAAGATTAATTTTCAAACGGTGTACAAAGTAAAAAAAGATACAAAAATTAACGTTTTTCCGAGTTTATAGTTCGCTCTATTAAATTCGTCATTTTGAAAGCGGTGAATGTAAAAGATATAAACCTCCAAATTATAGATTTGTATAAATTTAACAAGTTGAACATAACTCAATTTGATGAGTTGTACGAAAAAACAAATTTTCAAGATTTTCTCAATTCGGCCGCTCATTTTAGATCGGCCATGATGGATTTAAAAAATTTCATCGTTGGATCTTAAAGTTATAACTATTTTGACCATCGATGGTTGCCGAAAATTATAAAAATTTTTATCGGTTCGAAAACAATCATTAAAAAAATGTCGATCATTTTTTCGTCATTTTTTTTGTTTCGATTACCATTTATTTAATTTCCATGTGATCAAAATGAAATTCTGATGACGCCATCGTGAAGAGCGACTCTTAAAACCTTAGAATATCAAGTTTCGTTGAAATATTTCAGTTTTAGTATGTTAAAAATTATCTTGAAATCAAATTTCAAATTTGAAATAAAAAAAAAATTTTGTCTTTCTGCGCGTTAATGGGTTAAGTAATCCGAGATAATTTCAAGATAATCCGTATCAAGGATAATTTTTGTATACTATAATCGCTAGTGATCGCTTTGATCTTCGATCCAAGCCAAGGTATTATACAACAATAGCCAGAGTAACTAATGTGTAATGCCATTCTCAAAATAAAAAATAAAAATTTTAAAATTTTACTTTTTATTTCTGAATGTCGTGTTAGCGGCATCTGACAAAAGATCAGTGCTAAGCGCCGAAGCATATAAATCTAATGATGTATTTCGAAAAATAAAAGCTCATTATTTAATATTAGAATTATGCAAAACTGTAATTCAATTAATTACAAATTACAATTACAATGTAAATATAGTTCTTAATTCAATTAATAATTATATTTCGTAATTATTCATTGCTGAAAACAATATTCATAAAGTAATTGCAAAAAGTAGTTGTAAACAGATTACAATTATTTAATTATTAATTGACAAACTGTAATTGTTAATTAGAATAAGAGCAATTAATGGGACATATACAACTAGATATCTACATCAAAACCAGACCTAATTTTGCGAATTTTTTGTGGAAAAACAAATAGAGATAGAGAAGTCGGGTTTATTCCATTGTAAAAATCACTTTTCTCTATTTACTATTAAAATTTTATTAAAAAAATAATATAAAATGGAGTCGCTATTTTTGTACATCATGTTTTAAAACGGGGATTGCGATGATCATTGCTGTTCGTATAAGACTCGTCTGAAAGCAAAATGGCACAAGTTTTATAAAATGGAAACATAGATCTTATACTTGACGGGACCATTTTTTAAAATATGGCGTTTGAATAAAATGGTAACTGGTCAAAGTTAATATAACGATTTTTCATAAAAAATTTTGCTCGTTTTTGGCTATGCAAAAAAAAAACTGAAAAGACCCTTTTTTTATCTGCGCGAACTCGTTTTGTCACAAATCTACCTACCTATTATTTTCAACGCGCTCGAATCTAATCGTCTATAATTTATGTAATTCTATTTTTCGCCAGATTAATTTATAACTCTACAAAAATGTTCTTAAGATATTATACTTTAAAAATATGTAAAAAATCGATTTTTTTTATCATTTCTAGGTATATACCCTCTTAATGCTTTATAGAATATTGCATAAATGTATTCTATCCTTAAGATCTTTTTCCGTAAACTTCAATGATTAATAATCAGAGTTGGCAAACCTTACTTTTCAGTTATTTTACGTTACTTTTTATAATAAAAAAATTTGATGACAATGTTATAATTTTTTATGACGATAACGCTAAATAACTAAATGCTAAGGTTGTGCTTAAATAGAAGAGTCACTTTCGAAAATAATTTGTTACCATTACGCGTTATTTATGGAAAAAAGTAAGTAATAAGTAACGAGTAACGCATAACAAGTTAAAAATAAAAGTAACGAGCAAAAAATAACGCGTTACAAATTAGAAGTTACTATTTTTCAGTAACGAATGACTTTTTCAATCTGTTACAAGTAATGTTTGACTTTTCTAACTCTGTTATCGTTACATAAAAAATTCACAATGTCATTATCAAATCGTTATTATAACAAGTTAACGATCAACAAAGTAATGGCTATAAATAATGCGTTACTTGTCAACTCTGTAAATAATTATAATTATTATAATTATATAATTATATAATTGAGTAATTGTGATTCCACAGTAAGTACAATTACATAACTCTTAAATTATTTTTATTAAATTGTTAAACCAATTACATTTAAGTTGTGATCTACGTCCAACTCTATATTCAACTTATAATTTTGCCTAACATAATTGTGAAAGTAATCATATGCAATTACAATTATAATTGTAACTGAATTAAATATAATGACTCAAGAATTATTTTAATTGCGATTACAGCACAATTGCGTCCCTAACAATTACTTTAATTACAATTATTTTATTTGCAATTACAGTACAATTGCAATTACAATACAATTACAGCATAATTGTAACTATATTGTAATTATAATTAAAGCAAAAAATTGCAAAAAATTATAATTGTAATTAATTACATTTATGAATCAATTATGCCCAATTCTGTTTAAGATTGAAAAACGTAGAACAATTACAAAATTATAAAATTAAATTTGTGGAAAACTTGGAAATTGTTGACACAATTTTCATGCAAGGTTCTTCAAAATAAATAAAAAATATTAATACGAATTCAGAAATTATCGCAAACAAATTAAAAAATAAAAATCCATTATAATCCATACGCAATGAGAAAAAGAATGAGAAATGTCTGATAGATTAAAAGTAATTCATATCAAACAAAATCAGATCAAAAATAATAAACGCAAATGAGCATGTCTCTAATTCATAATAAATTTGTGGTTCAGTCAGCTATCGATTCTGCGGATCGTTAATGGAAAATTTCGCCGTTGATTTTGGTTTCGCGGATGATTCGCGCGCTGGTATTCTGAACCCTGTAAACATTAGTTACGCTTAATGACTGAACGCAATCGCACCATTCGGCCAGCGGCATCGCGATGCACGCATATAACGAAAAACGGGGGAGGCATTAAAGTTTGTCGCCCTAAAGCCAGGCCATTAGTTAAAAGGTTTTATGGTTTTATTGGTCGCGCCTAACGGTTCCAACCGGGAATTTATCGAGCGGATATGACATAGGGGGTGGTGCGTTGTACGTACTAATATTCCGCCGCGCGCGTCTTTTCTGGGAGGGAGAGATGCAAGATAGAGAGCCGGTGCGAAGAGAGAAAGAGGATGAAACCAGGAGGCTGCAGACCAGATAATTTTAACGGGTCGTGAGATGATATACGAATTGAATCTCTCTTTTTTTTCCTCGCGAAAAAAGCGTCTATGCGAAAGCGATACGTTGCACTGTTTTTCCCGTCGACCGAATTTTTGGGGTGTTTCTTCGTGCCACTTTGTAAAATAAACGACGCGTATCGCATTACCGATTACACGTTATATAATGGGAGCCTAAGCAGAAAGTGGTTTTCAACAGCAATTTTCCACGGTAACATGTTACAACTTTCCGTAAATACGATTCACGTACGTGACTTAAATTTTATAGACTTGTGCGAAGTGCGATAAAACAAAAACCTTACTACAAGACGTACTATCGGACGCTTTATCTGAATTGAGTTTGTACTAAATAAAAATATGAAAAAAGATTGCATTCAGATTTAGGTATGTGTAAGATAGGTTGCTAACGATACTTCTTTTCCGTTTCAAATCGACAGATTAAAATGTAATGTAGCTTTATTCTAAAAGCAATATGTCTGCTTAATTCTTGACTTTCATAGAAAAAGTCACAGAAAAATTTCTGAATCCAATGGTATTACTTTTTAATTTATCATAGAATAGGATCGATATAGAGACAATCATATTTATTGTTGAAAGGAGAATATGTTATTATTCTTAAATGAAAAAATTTTTAATCTAGAATAAAAATGATCAAGCACATCAGTTTCGCACCAAATACTACATATAGTGCCAACATTATATGATTATAATATCGGATAAAGATTTATACTTTTGAGGCTTTCACGGGTATTTTCTTCAAAAGTGCCAAAGGATTGCGGGTTATCGTCGTGTCGCAAAATTGCTAAAAGCATTAGCAATGGATCACGACATGGCGATAACCTGCAAACCCCTTAGGTAAAGATTTAAAATCTAAACGTAAGAATACATAAAATTAAATTTATTTATGTTATTTCTGTTTCAAGATATTCATATGAATCAATCTTAATTCAATGGAGAACAATATTTATCTAAATATTTATCTAAATTTAATAATATTTGTTGGTAAAATTGCAGAAAAAGGGAATATCCGCCGATGATCTTGACCTTGACATATGTTGTCAAGATCATCACCTTGAGTAACCTCCAATAAGTTTAGTCCTCGCTCGTTATTTGTTAAAAAGTTATTAACAAAAAA
>Ga0157364_1001717_pt1 | contig 19136 bp, 14 predicted proteins | sample AttsexASBM2_FD_111476 | JGI IMG/M metagenome (GOLD analysis project Ga0157364, IMG submission 111476) | Fungus gardens microbial communities from leaf cutter ant in Ribeirão Preto, State of São Paulo, Brazil - Atta sexdens ASBM2 | ecosystem: Host-associated > Fungi > Mycelium > Unclassified ...
TATTTTTTTCGAAAAATTATTTTTGTAAGGATTATTTGGTCTGTTTCATTTTCGCTGGTCTATCCTAAGCCATAATATTGCAAATAACCAAATATTTAGTATAATAATTAAAATAATTTAATAATATTAGAAATATACAATTTTCGTAGTCAAAATAGCATAACTTTTTGATAATATTCTTGAGATTTTCACGGGTCCTTTCTATATAAAGATTATGCGTTTGCTCTGATGAAGTGAACTTCAAGGTTCACGAAACGTTGGCATTCCAAGATTGGATCTGGACACGGAAGAAACCTGCGAAACGCATAATCTTTATAGCATAACTTTTGTATAAAGTCACAAAAATTTATCAGAAAGACATTGAAAAATAAAGATTCATTACTTTTTAAGTAACTAATTGCAACGTGCTACTTTCAGAATTTGTAACTTTATAACGATTAATTATAATTAGTTCAGAAAAAAACTATATCAGGAAGCATAACTAATTATATTTACGAAGTAATTTTCCCAATCCTGCGTATATACATATGTGTACAGTGCGTATTGAAAGTTACAGAACAGCTATATAGAATTATCATAAAAAATATTGGTATATTGGAAACTTGTTTCATACAAAAGTTGTAGAGTTTTAACAAATAAATCAAATGGAAATTCCTACTTTTTATTGAATATCCTTGTAGTTAGAGACTTATTCTGTAATTCTTAATGATATTGTTACATTGTCATTGCGCTGATTTTTATATACAGTAAAATAGCTGCATAAAGACAATTTAACAATATCGTTAGAGTCGTTAAGAATTATAGAATAGACCTCTAAGATTTTTTAAAACACTACAATGATATTCCTTTTGATTAAGTATTTTGAATGAATTAATAAATTTAGATATCACCAGCATTAAGGGTATTGAGTAATCACCACAGCCATATTGAATCGTGACACCAGAAACGAAAAATGACACGTTAATTTTATGCTATTTATAAATAAAAACAATGGATAAAACAAAATGATGAGATTGCTTTAAAACATTTGTAAAAATGGACGAAAACTATGCTTATTCCCCTCTAAGTCAGTAAATAATCGTAAAAAATGCACAATAAAAGGCACATGTAAGTGAAAATAAGCTATACGCATTGAATAAAAACACTTAACTGTTAGAGGATGTGATGCAAACAAACCTGAGATTGCATTAATAAATAATCATAAAAAATTATAAAAAGCACATTAGTGCTTTTAATTAAAGCAATTAGCTTTTTATTTATTAAAGCAATTATTTATTAATGCAATCTCAGGTTTGTTTGTATCATGCTTTAACATGCTTTAAAATGATCCTACCATTTACTCACTCTAACGCGCTCGTTGAAGTAAATAGGAGCTACAACAAGAGCATGCTGAAGCATACGACGCGAACAAATCTTTTATCATTTTGTTTTATTTAAATTTTCTATTTATAATGGCAATAAAAATTAACATGTCATTTCTCGCTTCTGACGTCATGATTCAATATAGTTGTGAATGACTACTCAGGAGTCTTAATATTATCTAATCGGACCTTGAACTTTGTTCAGATGTCGAAAACTCATATCTTGAAAAACACTTAACCAAAAAAAGATTTATTATGATGTTTTAAAAAGACTTCAGTTACTTGAATATTAGTAAAACGAAATTTCTATTTAAAATCTCAAACCTTAACTTTGAAAACTTTTCCACACTTAGGGCTCGAAGTCAAATAGCTATTGCTTTGATACATTTGTTGAAACTCTACAATATTTGTATGAAACATTTTTCCATTCTATATATATATATATATATATATATATATATATACGAATACTTTCTACGATAATTTACCATTCCGGAACTTTTGACATACACTGTATGTGTGTGAAATTATGTGTTTCGCACGCTCTTGTATATCCTGTGTATAATTGTAAATGTATATGCATTTTAATATTATAATTTTTCGCACACACATGTATACAATTGTACGTTTTTTTTGTTTCTACATTTGATGCAATTTGAGCAATGGTCAATTCCGTCGAGTCGATTAATGCTTTAGTTACAAATAATTTTGTTTACAATAATGCTGTGACATAAATATTTTCAATTAGTATAAATGAATATGTTAACCCTCAGTAGGTCATATTTTTATAATATTTTGCTAAATAAAAAGATTAAATTTGAGATGTTAGAAATCGCAAACATCTATATACTTCATTTTTATTATTAACTTTTACACGTTTACATGATTTCATTAAAAAGAATCAAGATTAAAAAAATGATAGAGATTAAAAAAATTAATTTACTTGAGAGAATAAGACATATATTATTACTTATTATATATATGTATATAGACATTAGATAAGAAATCTTATACTATACTTATCATTACTTTATTCTATCGTGTAAAAGAGTATGAAAAAGATATATTAATTTTTAAAAAGATATAATTTTATATTATATTTTATTATTATTTTTAATGTTCTATAGAACCCAAGTTATTATACTGTGTTTATCTACTGAGGATTAAAATATAAAAAATCAACAATTATACATCGTATTGTTTAATTTCTCTGAACTAATTAAAAAATTTAGATGAAATTTATTTTATTTTTTTTCTTTTCTTGATAATTTCATTCAATGCTAAGAGAATTTCTACCAAAATTTTGGTTCTTGAACAATATTTTCTATCAAAAATTCTTGAACAATGAACAATATTAAATGATATTAAATGACTCAATATCCAAAATTTTGAAAGAGATATTTTTGCTGAAAAAATATTATAGAATTTTTTTTCAATAAATTTCTGTTTTCAAGACATAATGTTTATATCTTGAAAAATATTGGCTTATGACAGAGATATCTAGAAATTAATTTTAAATTAGTAGAATATGCTTAAGAGCTGGTCTTGGGCCATGCTATCTTGGCATCGATTCGCTTATAGGCAAAAAGGCAGTGAGAGAGCTCCTGTGGACATTCATGATCTCCGAGCAACGTTTCTAAAACAATTTCCGGCAAAAAATAAATTATTACAAATTAATTAGGTATATTATAATTTAAAAATAATTATGCAAAATATTATACAATTAATCATTATTAATGACTAATTGACAAGTATTATCAATAATTAATACAATAATTATATTTATGTTAACATTATAAGAATAATGACAAGCATGATAAAAATAGATATATAACAAACGAGATCAAACGTATATTTTCACTAATTGCAAGATAGATTTAAATGCAAAAACTATTATCAATAATTAAAATAAGATAAGAATATTTATTTGGTTATTTCATTTATAAATTTTACTATTGCTCAAAAAACTTTTCTATAATGTTTTATATTAAATATAATCAATTTTATACATGGTTCAACTTCTATAAATTTTCAGTGATCCTAATACATTTATAAATTGATAAAATTTATTTAGTAAATTAATAAAATTTATTTATTTATTCATTACCTATTTATTAACTTACATTCATTTGATTGTAAATTTTTGAATATGCAAAAAAAAATTAAAAAGGCAGCTAAAATTTGAAGCCAGTATTTTAGACTCCAGTATTTTAGCCATTTGTATATATTTGTCTATATATTCATAGATGTATGAATATATAGACATATATATTTGTCTATATATTCATAGATCAATGTCTATTGTTATATATTTATAAGGTCGTCTTAAGTAATCTTATAAGATATCATAAATCACACAGAACTGTATTAGAATTTTAAGGCATTACTTAAAATGATCTTGAAATAAGGATGAACTATATGAATATCAGCTTTAGATATCTAAATTGCTCAAATGTCTCAAATATCTCAAAATATTTTCTTCTAATTAAATATCGCCAAGAGATAGTTAGAATCGCAAATATGAGATCTTTATTTTTAACATGGGTAATATAAATGCACAATAATTTTTCCTTGAATATGGTGATTTAATTGTCTAGAATATTGTGATGTGGAATAGGATATTAACAACCTAGATATCTTTGGCCAATATTCATAATCAATGTTCTTATATTTAAGATTAAGTATTAAAGTACAATCTTAAGATATCATGAAACAACTCATTAGGGTTAGTCCGCGGATCAGTAATTTCTTAAAATTTTTTTAAATTTTGCATTTCTCAATAGTGTACTGAGAGTTAGAATTTTGTAACAAAGGATTTTTTTATTATAAAATTAATCGAGATATAAATAATTACAAATTTGATTACTATTTTGTGTAAAGGTTCATAACTCTATTGCTAGTAATGTTAGCTGAATTCTTTTTTTAATTTATAGAAAAATATTGTAGATTATGAGAAAACGATGAACAATGAATGATTACAAAAATGTTTCGTTTTCATTTGTTTAATGATAAACTTTTAAAAAAATTTTTTAAACAATCAGACGAAGAATCAAAAAAATATATTTAAAAAATTTTTATATATTTTCAAGAATTGCAGCAACTAGATAATGAGTCGGAAATCCATTTAAGGAATTAAGAAGCAGAAGATGATATGCAATTTTCTGTGTCATAAGCGACCTTTTCATCCATCCGAACAGTATGCCAATGGTGTATTCTATTAACTTGTGCAAAAATGAGAAAATTATTTATCAAATGGCAACACAAATACTGCTATAAGCTCATTTCGCATCGCTATGCCGACTCCTTTCATTCACTTTAAAGGTCAATTATAGTCTGCTGGGTATTTATTCTTTCTTCAGTAATTGAAACAAATTTCTAATTGAATACTGTAATGTTTTTTTCATATATAGTAATAAACAAATAATTATTTAAAAAATTTTTCTTAACAAGTACATCCATTGTACAGGTATGCCAATTGGTCTCCTGTTGTCTCTAACATCATTATAGTAATATGGGTCTCCAATGGGCCCACAAATTCTATGATGAGCTCTCGGACTAAAATTAGGCTAATATACAGCATAACACAGTGTAATTTTATAATAATAATAACGCAACAAGTTATAAAACTGTTATACAACTGTTATATAACATTTTAAATTACATGTTATCAATGTAACTGCAATGAATAAGAAATTCAATTAACATGAACATAGAATGCAATTATGCAATTATGCAATGATCTGAGTGGAAAATCCAATTAATGTGGATGTAGAATGTTACGCACACACACAATAAATTGAGTAGTAGATAAAAATTCAATGTCGCTATCGATTTTTTTTCAGAAAAAATTTACCACTTTGACAATGTGGCAACTCCTTGCACCCTTCTTAAGGGGGAGTCTTATAATCTGGATACATAAAGCACATAAAAATTTTAAACAATGATCTCTTGTAAATTATTGCGCATTGACACTAGTTTCTCTACTATGAATTAGTGAGAAAAGAATAGTATAACATATTAAAAAAATTTAATAATATCAAAACTTGATCTTCTTTATGAAAATAATACAAATAGTTCCTTTGTTCATTACTTTCCGAACGTTAAGTTGAACTATATATATGATCTATGATGTAATATTGAATTAATCTGTAATATTGAATTAATTTCTACATTAAATGCACTTACCTTCTCCTTGTACCAGTTTAAAAAGCCCATAATCCTGAGGATTTGTGCATCTAATCTTATGCGCAAGAATACGGCAAATTTCCTTAGTATTCATGTTGGGTCTCACTGGAAGTGTTCTAGTATTTAAGGAACCATGCAATTCATCTGGTACTAAAATCCGCAATATAGATGAACAATCTGGCGTTCCACATCCCTAAAAAAAATGATAAAAATGATATTATAAAAATCGAATTGAATTTGATATTTTCATAAATTTTCTTTAAAAACTTAATTTTATTTGTATAATAATTAAAAATAATATTTCAGCACTAACAAGAAAAGATACAAAGATATCCCTCACCAATTTTAATAAAATTTAATGATTTTTTTGTAGAGGAAATAAGAATATTTGATATGAACGTTTCCTTATATTTTTTACTAAATTTTCAAGATACAATACAAATATATTAACTATTACATTATTTTTATTTAGAAATGTAGCTGCTTCCAACATGGAACTTTTTGTTTAAGAACTCAAGTCCGAAACAATAATTTTAAGCGAATTACATTGTCTCAATTTTTAATATTTGTTTTAACTCACACTTGTTGCTTTTTAACATGTTCTTACGAAAAAGTTCTAATCGCATGTTATATCCAATCTTTGAAATCATATAAAACATTTTATTTTAAGGCAATGAGAAGATTAACTGCTCCTATATGACTTTACATTTAAATAGATGTTATAATAATTATTTATTATTTATATTAACATAATCCGATTCATAAGAGATATACAATTAACAATATTTATTATTCTATTTACGTTTAATGGAGACGTGGTGCTTTGATTGGATTTAAAGGTCTTTAAAACGTGTACTGCGCTCGACAATGTTGTCAGATAATAGCCACCTTCGCCACTCAAAAGAGAGGCATGTAGCAAGCCCCACATGTACTCAGCTTCGACCTCTGCGTCCACAACTTTTCCACGTACTAAAACCCAGATTACTAATGGTAGAAGATCGTCGGCGCTCAGTCTAATATGTTTGCCCAAATTAGCTTCCTTCACCTACGAAATTACAATTAAGGGGATCTATAGTCGTCTGTTCTACGACCAAACGTATATAACTTCATGTCGCATCTTTTTTCCTTTTTTAGAAAATCCTTTTCCGGAATTAAAGTATATACAATAATACGTGTCTGTGCGGTGGAGTTTATACCGAATACAAAAAAGAAATTGTTTAAATTCAGATTTTTTTTACCATTTCTTATAATGCGTTTGAAAATAGATTCGGCTATTGTCAGGAAAAAAAGTAAAGCATTATAAAAATTACTAATGCTGCGTTTCGTATCTTTTACCAGTAAATACTAGTAAATTAGTTGATGTAGAAATTTCAAGTATTACACTCTATCATATAATACATAATGCATAATACATTATAAAATATATTCATATTTGTATATAGCATAACATATTCAGTAATTTGTATAAAAATAACAGTAAGATAAAGATAACAAAAAGATCGACAAGTATTAAAAATATTTTCGAAAATATTATTATGCTTACGTTTCTATAAACAATAATATGTGAAGAAAATTTTAGAAAAACTTACGGAATTGAAAATAGCTGAGATGGCTGCCAATAAATGCTCTAGTTTATCAAGTGGGGAATCAGCTCTCTGCAATCGCTCGATGCATTTGAGAATTCGCTCCAGATTCTCTTCAGAAGGAGGTATGATTTTCGACTATATACAAAACAATTAAAATTTAATAAGGTCGATCATTCTTTTTCATAATATAATATAAATTTTATGAAGTTCATGAAGCTATTCTGGCGTTTTTTTAAAATTCTTGATATAAATGTGCTGTATATAATAGATTTATATTTAGGAAAATTTACTCACCTGAACACCGAGATCATAAATTGTCTTGCCCTGGGCATGCTGAATGTTTTCTGCTAGGGTTTGCAGTGCTCCACTGGCGAAATAATGTTCATTGAACAATCGGCACACATGTTCTCGAAGGGGCCGCACCACCAGACCCATCATCACATCCTCAAGAATCGCATCAAGATTCAAAAACTCGTTCGGTCGTAATTTCAATCGCTCTTTTTCTACCTCCTTCTCGAATTCACGTTCGCCATGTTTTACCAGATAATTCTTCATACCTGACATAAATTGGCGCATATTGCGCATTACTACATGCGGAATCGCTTCCTTGCTCTCTCGCGTGCATTGAATGAAGTTATCGATATTCTGCGAGAAAGTTGTAGTCTTATCTGCTGCAAGTTGAAGAGCGTAAGTTCTAATAGACGCCCCAGTCGCATTTAGCTGGTCACGATTTTTTGAAAGCACTTGCACTCGTGGTGGTACTGTAAAAGATTTCGTTAAGTTTAGAATATACAATTAATATACAATTAAAAAATTTATGTTAAATTTAATTTCATTGAACATATTTTACGTGTCCCAAACGATGATTCAAATTTTTGTGTTAATTTAGTACAAGATAAATATGTCATATAAAGTAATACAATATCATGTAAAAATTAACATTGAAAATGTAACACAGAAAAGGTAACAATTGAGAATTTGACGCAATTTAAAACTTTCCCTAGTAGAATTACAGTAGAACATTCTATTAAAACATACCGATAAACTCCCAGCTAGAATCTATCGCCCAAGAAGTGTCATTAAACACTTTGGTCCTGATCTTTGGTGGTTGGATAGGTTTCGCCCGGGGAATCTTTTTTGTCTCCTTAGTTTGAGCTAATCTGTTCGCTAGGTTATCGACTGACGACGATATTAATGGCGTCTTATCTTCTATCTCTTCGGATGGTTCCTCCCAGCAATTAATAGGATGCAATTGATTAGCATTATTCCCTGTCGGGATTTGTAACCAACTTGGTTCGCTATGTCGGTAATTGTTCGCCGAATTATTTTTGATTGGTCGTCTTCGCGGAATTATAATGACATTTTGAACAATAGTATCAGCTGGTTCCGCATAGAAAGGACTGCTCTGTTTACATTCGGGAGTTTGAGGACTGTTGCTCTCTGACTTCGCTAAAACAAGACCCAATTTGTTTCTTGGAGGTGACACCATACTGGGACTATTCAATGAATTGGCACTGCCTGTAAAAAAGATTTTTTTTTAATCTTTAAACAAACAATTTAAATATTAAAAGTTTCGGTAATTGAAAAAAAGGAACATTATTAATTTTAATATTTTTCCACATAATATCCTTTATCATTAAATAAAATTCAAGAGCAATAAAATAACAAATAAAAATAAATATACTTGCTTTAATAATCTTTGAATATTAAACTCTTATTAATGTAATTAATAAAAATATGCAAAATTTTTAGAAAACTAATTTGGCTGAAACTTAGTACAAACGTTTCTTATTAAAGTGTTTATATATTCACATCAAAGTTTATGTCAAATGTATCCTTGATACCAAATTACTTAAAGTGAGCGTAAGTTGCCTCTAGGGCGTAAACCCAGAAGCATGGAAAGATGAACGTTGAAGATAGCTCACAAATAGATAAAATGTTTGAACCATAGTTATATCTGTTAATCATAGTTATACCTGCTAGACAGAAGCCAGATACAGTATATGAACATTTTAAAAAGCATATTAAACAAGGCTAAAATACAAGTATGGAACGTTGATTAAGTAATATAAACATTCCTCCTTCTCTAGATTTGAGGTCATATTTGTATTAGAAAGATATCTAGGGATTCATCTTCTGCTCAACGACTCGTCATAATTGACTTTTTCGATAGCGCGCTTTCATAATCTGGTAGTCCAGGTAAGAGTCATTCCGGAGAAGATCACTCTATTATCTCACTTGACTTCTTCCGTCAAGACATCACAGTTTCGAAGCTCACTTGCCTTTTTCAGTTAATTTTTGATGGATATATCATATGCCTATGATTAATATCATTTAATATCAAGAATATATTTGGCGTAAACTTTGATGTTACTGTGAGTATTTAGACCTCTTAAGGAGTTTTTGTGCCAAATTGAGTCAAATTCTATGTTTGCAAAATTTATTCTATTTCACATGGTCTTTTTTTTATATAATTATAAATTTTTTTTATTTGAATTGATTTTAATATTAAGCTACTGTTTGATATAAATCTTTTATATAACAATCTAATAGATTCTTACAAACTCTAGATAGCAGATCAGGTTGTTTTCCTATATCACTCTCTTCTGGCGAGTTCTGTTCAGGACTCTTCATCTCCAGAATAGGTTTAAAACTACTAAATTCTGAATTCATTTTTTCTTTGTATCCCATTTTATCGTTTTTTAGGATAAATCCCTCATTCTTTAGAACCATTTGTTCTTGTACTGGAAATTTTTCAGTGATAAGACCTTCGGATTCTTTGGGACTCATCAAACGGTCATTTGAATTTTTCATACAATTCTGCGAAATGCAGGCGACACTGTTATTTTTCAATTTGTCATTCCAGGTCGACTGTGTCGATTGGTCAGTCGTGTTCCAGATATCTTCATAATCGGAAATCTTATCGGCCGGTGAACTGCAGTAATATGAGTTCAAGATGTCCGATTCCTGATAATGTTGAGAGTTTTTCCGGTTCTCGCGATCTCGTCGCTTTTTTGATTTGCTGGTGCTAGAAGGAGTAATTGGAGAGAGCACATTGGGTGTTTTTGGTATCAGCTTCGAAGTAGGGGATAAAATTGGAGTGATAGGCGAAAGAGGTGATTTAATGGAAAAATTGGAATTGAGAGATTTATCAGATTGAGGACTCAATAGTGACGTATTCGGATCCGATGGTGTATTTTGCTGTTGACAAACAGAGAAAGAGACAGAGAGAAAGAGAGATGAAATGGTTGCAACTATTTCATGTATCAATGTAGTAAAGATAAATGATTTATTCTTTAGTTATTAATTATCTTAATTTATGTAGCAATAACAATAATTAACGTAAGATATTATATTTTTATTATAATAAATACACATAAAATGTGTGTATCTGTAAAATTAGACATTACAATTAATTACCTTAAAAGGTAATTAAATTACATTTAATTAAATTACATTAAATTACATTAAATAGAAGATATGAGGTAGAATAAAAACATGTCGACATAAAAAATGAGCATATTATAAGAAAATTTATTACACTAAATTAAATGAAAATTAAATGAAATCCGAGAAGTTCACTAATTAAGTGAAAAAGACTATATTAAAAGTTTTAAGGCCTAATAATAAGCATCTTCAAAACACTATAAATAATTTATTACAAAAAATATCCTCAGCCGAAATTCGAACTTAGATTTTCCGAATTTTATATGGCATTTTACCGATTTGATCACCGGGACATATAGTGATATTAATCATAATAACCAGTATATGTAGGAAAAATGTGTATTTTAGACGACGTAAATAAACAATATAAGTAAAAATATATCAAAAAATTCAATAATAAATAAATGAAGAAAATCATATTCGATCAAGGCGAGTTCAATTTAAGTCTGTATTTCAATATCAATAATTAACATACAGTTTGAATTGAAAATTGTAAACATTCACGCAATATATTATTAGACACTGATCTTGACTGAATATGACCTTCACTTATTCGTTATTATATTATAATTATGTATTTTTAAATTAGAAACGATGTTATTAAATTAAAAACTTGTTAAAAAACGATTTTAATAATTATAAAATTTTATAGAAGAATTTTTAAAATTTACCTGTGAACTGTTCAAATTGCTGCCTTGGTTTATATTGAATGTCACCGTCGTAGTTACAGTAAAATTATTCTGATTCTGACTAATGCCAGATTTGGCCCATCTTGGTGGAGGCGGTGGCGGTGTCTTCATATTTTGTCTAGCTCCTTGATTCTCAGTAATGATATTCCTACTATCCGCTAATTCTGGTGATGTGAGGCACGATAGGTTATTTTGATGAAAAGTCGAAATAGATGTGAACTTCCTTGAACTCTTAGTAAATTCAACTGTTGTCAATTTTGGTGTATCCAGACTGTTTTTCAAATTATCAAAATTTCTAGTGTCCTGTCTAGGATTCAGAATATTATTTTCCACATTATAAATCACCGGCGAAGGACAACGCACACTTTGCACAAGATTTGGCGAGATTAATTTATGAGATAGTTTGTCATCTGATGACAAAATTCGGTCCCGTTTGGTATTATTCAAAGGTTCATTGAAGGTTGTCAGATCGAGAGTGTTCGGCGGAGTTGGACGCGGCTGACGTGGCAATGATGATACAAATTTCGAAGTGATCGCATTGACAGTATTCGTCGGAGAAGGGGCATCTACATGTAAAAATTTATTAAATAGATTAGATTGAAACCATTTTAGAATTTTTTTGTGGAGAAATTTTTTGTCCTTTGATTTTTAAAAACTACAATAGCTTCAAATATAAATCCGAGATGATAGTAAGAAGAATTTGTATTAAGTATCGCAATCAATTATCGATTATTACTTTCTTTTAAACTTAATTATTTATTACTTCTTCATCATTATACTATAATTATATTCATTTTTATACTAAATTATCATTCTTTATGATATTATCTTACAGACAGGATTTTCAAATCTATCTTGTATACCTATATTGTTTAATTTTTGACATATTGTAGTTAAAAAAATAATTTATCCACCTGTGCATACTTATATACACACAAATGATTATGTTTAATATATTATATTTATTTTTTTTTAATGTGAAATTGTGTATATATGTGTATGTATATATGCAATATATATTTAAAAGTATTAAAATATTATTCATACATAAGTTGATACGCATGCACACGCACACGTATACACATGCACACATACAAACACACACACGCGCGCGCGCGCGCACGCACGCATATAATACTTACTACATATAGAATCAAAAATTAGAATCAATAATTTTGTAAAAAACATTTAAAATAAAAATATCTTAAATTAAGATATAATAATATAAAAAATTAAGTCATCAAATTTCAGTTAAAAAAATAAAACTTTTAATAATAATCACTATATGAATAACAGATTCAAAAAAACGTGCTAAAAATGGAATAAAAATAGAAGAAAAATAAAATGTCAATATCTTACGTATATTGTGGAATAATATTGGGGCCAGATTAAGCACTATATTTTCCGTGGTCGGCGTATTCACGTTATTGTTCTTGTTAATATGATGACTATTGTTATCTGCAGAAAAAGATTGTTATAAATATTTCTGTTTATAATTTTTGCTTAGCTTTGGAAGCTATTTGAAATTAATATAAATCTTTAATACGCATTCAATTAATAAACAAAAACAGCAAATATTTAACTTATAATAAAACTTATAATTATTAAAACAAATCACTTTGGAAAATTATTTTAATTTTATTTTTTAATTTTCCTTTTTAAAGAATGTTTTTTTAAATATTTTTAATCTCACTTATTTTAAAATTATTTATGCGAATTATTATTAGAAAAACTCACCTCCATGAAAACTACAAAGACTAGATGTATTACTGCTACTGCTTTCTGGTTGTTTCGGATTCGCCATTGGATATCGCCAGAATTCTTGGCCCAGCAATGCCAGCGATGACAACTGTTGTCTATTTTTTGCCTCTCGCATTGCTCTCGGTAAAATCAATTGCACTGGCAATTCATCACTGCTTGCCAAATAGAAATAAATATAGATAAATTCAAAATTCAAATAGAAATAAATATAGATAAATTCAAAATTCATTGCCGGATTTGTGGTATATGAGTACATACGAAATTGTTTTATTTCTAAAGAGTTTGATCGTTTAGCCTTTTTTAACTGTTGTGTTCAAGTTGTTATTTATTATTTAAGTTAATAATACTCTCTACACAAATATTATATATAACGATCTCATGAATCATTCATGTTTCAAAATCATTTTCATGTTTATCAATGATAAATATGATTTAGAAAGAATTCAATAGTGATACCTTTTATTACTTTTGAATAAAAAATAATTAAAACGATTTGTAATGAATGAATTTTATAGATGTGAGATTATAAGGATAAAAAAAGATGATAATTTGTCACATAGATGTCGGTTGTTTTATTTCTGGGGCGAAAATCTATGTATAAATAAAAAAGAGAAAAGAAAGCACTTACCAACATTGTGAATAGTGCGCAATCAGTGAGGGGATATTTTCAAACCTATTCTCGCTCGTTTCCAAACTTAGTTTGCCCTTGTTGGCTTGGATCAGATAATGTTCAATATAGGGTCCCTTTCCAACAGGTAATCTCACTGAGAGAGCCATTGTATTGCCTTGGCTCGATTGTCGTACTACGAAATTCTGCAACAAAGAAAATGTTTAAATAAACAATGATTTAAGCCTTTCACACAACAGAAGAAGTGTTAGGAATAGAAATAAATATTATATAAAATATTAAAGATATAGAAAAGTATAAAATAGAAATAGAAATTAAGCGTTTAATCTTTACTTCTTTCATTCCTCTAATATGAGGCATTATTTAAGTGATTCACCTAAATTTTCAAAATTTGAATTCCGCGCGCATATGGATCTCCCATGATTGGTTGATAAGTCATATCTCCCACCCTTTGCTGTCATTGTGCGCAATAACTCACCTTGCGTCTTTTCACCTTGCTAGGATTTATGGGTAAAGCGCTCCCCTCCCTCCCCCCCCCCTTCCACCATTGTCGCTATTATGATCGTCGTTGCATAACTTCTCTATAAGCACGAGGTTTGACAGTCGTTTTTTATTAGATTGTTGTAACGCGCGTAAGATCATACTTTTAAAGTACGGTGTATGATAAAAATCAATCTTTTATGTAAAACCCGTTGCATCATGCTTTATAAATATATAGGACGAGTTTTTTAATCCATCGCATTGATGAATCGCATTGCGCACAAATATATAAATTTTATTACGTAAAATTGTATTTACACATAATATAAGTAATCAATCGATGAATTAGAAAACTCAACTAGATAAACATGATAAAAAGAAAAATGAACAACAATAATCTAGAATTTCATGAAACAAATGGAATGTGCAAATTTTTTTAGAAACAACACAACTTTGTTTACAATACATATTAAATCTTTCTTTTGATAAGAAAGTTTTTTTATTTATTGGATTTGAGGAACAGATAGATGATTTATATCCTTTATAATTCTGATATCACACACATAATTGGATCCAGCGATCTCAAAAACTATAATACGCGCGTACGCATCCCCACACACACACACACACACACACACACACACACACACACACACACACACACGCGCGCGCGCGCAATGGTAGTACGTAAATCTCATTTTCACTATACTGTGAAAAAATTAAATCGTCAAATTGGTGCCGCTCGTTATCCTTGTACATAAATATAATTATCAGAATAAAATTAAGAATGAATAAATATTAAAAATAAAAATTTATTAACTTCCAATATATAATAATAAGAATAGAGAAATTCTCTGATCTGTATCAAGTCTTACACTTACTCCTTCCTCTTTGCCCTGTAACAAATGAAAGGCCCCGGCTCTCTGGATATCCGGCAAAAACCAGATTGGGTGAGAGCGTATAAGTCTTTCAATTAGGGAAATATCGCAAGCCACTTCACTGCCAGAATCTTCCATAGATCTTGAAGATACTTCCGAAGTAGCCGATTCTTCTGATAACGATTCTTCGCTCTAATAAGAAAAAATATTATAGTGCCAGTCATTGCGAAGATAAATAAGTAGACAAGTTAATTATTTGCAAAATAGTTACTTGTATGTGTTTACAGGTCAGTAAATATCAATGTCAATATGTTTAATTCAATATGGTTAAATTTATAATCTTGAAAGTAACACGAAAGTAATATTAAGTTACTTTCAAGATTATAAATTTATAAACATTGACATTGATATTTACTGACCTGTAAACACATACAAACAACTATTTTGCAAACAATTAACTTGTTTACTTATTTATTTTTGCAATGTCTGGCAAGTGAATTAGAATCTATAGTTTGGAACAATAAAAGAGATTTACATATTTTGAGGAGGAGCGTTTATTTATTTCTTTGGTTCTTTATTTTCCATTTCTATACTTTTTTTTTACAAAAAAGAGGAAAACATAACCTTAGGCCATATTGTATATTTATATTATATAGGCCATATTGTATATTTATATATTCAAAATAGATTAAATTTTTACTCTTTCTTAAAATTTTTACTGCATCCATGTAAATATTTGAAAAAGTCTCATACTTTTTCTAATATTGAGAAATATTAACTTTTTTTGAATCTAACGATCAATTTTTAATTTTGAACTTAAAAAAAAATTATAAAAACTCATAAATCTTGTATGCCATATCGTGTCGATTATCTTACGTATATAAGACCGATACATATGTGCATTAATAATAATGGAAAAGTAATTCGGACATTACAACTTACAATTAAGAAAACATTGAATACTTTTTTTATATCGTGTTTCATTCCTAACAGCTCACCTGTACATGATGTAGCTGCATCGGTTGATGCTGCAGTGAATTTGACGGTGGAGTGCTCGGTGAGATCACTTGAACAGTCTCGTGCTGTTGCAGATACGGTTCTAGGAAGACATCACTCCTACAACAACAAAGAAGGGAAGAAAAAAATTACAATTTGTCACGTACTTAGATTGCTTTACGTAGAAATAGTCATGTTACGGAAACAGCATAAAGTAATATTTTTCCGCGTTGAAAAGTTCCTTTCTTCACTGCTCGTACACCCAAGCAGAATAAGATATAGATATAGATTATAATATCAAAATGATGTCAAAATGACTCCAAAATTATTTACTATGATTTATTTTAATGTCATTTTGACATTACCGATGATGCCGGTGCGCTACGCTCTTCCCATTATGCTGCCTATATGCGCGAACTAATAATTTTCTTTCATCAAATAGAGATATGTATTATTTTTTTTATCGATAAAACAAAAAATGAACAGGTGATAGAAATAGTAAAAATTAAGGATTTCTTAAAAAAAAAAAAGTATTTTATTTTCTCCAAAAGAATGATTTTTTTAAATTCCAGCATTGTGCTACGCCGCTAGATAGCGACTCAGTATTATCTTCTATAAAGTTCTATAAAGTTCTATATTACCAAAGCGCATTCCTTTTATCTATGTCGAAATGCCGACAACCTTCCTATTGACTATTTCGATTACCATTTCGATTTAATTGTCTGTAATTCAATAAGCGCTTAATATTATTGATATAAGGTATAGATTGAAAATGGAAGACCTATGCGCTACTTTGGTATATGTAGAACTTTAATCTCCTAATCTTAGCATTAGCTGTATTCAACGAACTCAACAGTTGAGTGAGCGCTGCTATGTTGATATATTCTTCCAAATCTAAAATGCTGATTGGATGATCTAAAAGAATACACCAATAACAGCGAGCGCTTACTCAACGGTTGAATCCGCTGAATGCAGCCATTGGGTGCATTCAGTACTATGACCGCTCACTGAACGCTCAGTGAGCTTTTGTATCTGTTTGATCTATATTTTTAAATCTAACAGAATATGCCAATCAAAGGCAAGTTCACTGAGCGCTCAGTTGTAGTACTGAATGCACCCATAAACTCATGTCCGTGTACATATATGCTGAATCCAGTGGGTGCATTCAGAATAGCAATCGTACACTGAGTGAACTCTTATACCTGATTGGCATATTCCATCAGATCCTAAAATATAGATCAATCAAATGAAAGAGCTCATTGAGCGCTCAATGAGCGGTTGTCGTTCTGAATGCACCAATTGTGAATCCAGCAATACGCACGTTCGCGTCATAACGTGTACCAACCTATACGATACTCTATACATGTTGCTGCTTGGGACTGCGTGCTGCTTAGGACTGCTGTCTCGCATCACTGTAGCGACTTCCTAAAGTGTTGCACTTTATGAGCAAATCAAATTTTATATAAAGCCTTCAGTTCACCGACTTCGGAAAATGAATAACGGGAGAAAGAAAATCTTAGTGAGAAAATCTCAGTGCAGAAAGCGTGCTAACAAATCTTTGGAGAAAAATAATGAAGAAATTAAAAGAATAAACTCAACTCATTTTTTGTTGTTAAATCGGAGGAAAATAAAAGTGACTAAGAAAATGAATCTAATCCTTCTTTCCCAAGTGCCAATACGGAATCTGTTAAATCTTCGCTTCCTGAAACTTCTAAAGCTTCTTGCGGTGGAAATGCAGATATTCTTCAAGCAACATTTATCGCTCAAGAACTTAAGCAACAAAAGCTACTTGAGTCAAAATGATGATTAAAAGTAATTTTTTAATCATTTTCGATTCATTTTAATGTCATTTTGATCGTTATCGTGACTTGTTGTTCTGCTTGGGAACTGAATGGATAATTAATGATCGTACGAAGGAATATTTAGCAATTCACGGCATGAAACAAAACGCATATATAGATTTTGCTCACCGTAATAAGCATGTGTACAAGACCAGATAACATGCTATTTATCAAAATCATTGTTCAAACGTCATCATCTTTTAAATGATGAAAAAAACCTTCGTCATTGACTAATTTACACTCAAAGTATTGATAGAGTGTATTACGGATCATGTCTTATATTTGATGGAGCATCTCAATTTAATAACAAACAAGGATTTAACGACTAGAAAAATATTTTTAGTCGGATAGCATCTCATGAAAATTCATGGGATCATAAATTATCCATATTAAATTTTAGAAAAGGGGAAAATATTTGTAGTCGCTTAGCTCGAAAACTGACAGTTCAACTCGAAAAACTCGAAAAAAAAGTATATTTGAGAAATGAACTAAAGCGTAGTGACAATTGTAAAAGCTTTTGCTTCGCGTGGTCTTTCTTTCAGAAGATGCGATGAAAAGTTTAAATACCTACAGAATGGGAATTATTTAATATCTGAGCTCATTGCAGAATTTAATCCATTTTGGATCACATTTCTCAATATGGCAATTCAGGCAGTAGTCGCACCAGTTACCTCTCTTCTATATACCATTTGCGAAGAATTCAGTTAATGACGAACAAAGTGACAAATTCAATTGCTGAGATAAAATCAGGAAAATATTTTTTCGATTATTGTCGATTTTACGCCCGATATATTTCATATCAATCAATTAACGTCCGATATGGACTAGATAACGGTTCACCTACTGAGCACTTCCTCAAATTTATTCTGAATGCCGGCCATTCAGCAAAGACAATAGCAGATGCAGTAACTGACACATTAAATTCGAAATTGACATTGCGAATTGTTGAAGACAATCTTACGATAACGCTGTTAACATGTCACATGTTTATAACGGATTGCAAGCACAAATTAAAAAGCTTTCACAATTGGAATATGTTCTTTGTGCTCGCTCAATTTAATTGATAAATCTGTCGCAGAAAGTTATGAAAAAGCATGCTAGTTTTTAGTACTTTTACAGAGGTATATAATTTCTTCACTTCGACTCAACACTAAGAAATTCTCCAAAATGAGATCCATGTAACTCAAGAATTGGAGAAAGACAAGAGAGAAACAGTTATCATAAAAAGTTTATAAGTGAGTTGGCACGCGCAGATACTCGAAGTTTAGACGAATCATGGGACAA
>Ga0157364_1001718_pt1 | contig 19132 bp, 13 predicted proteins | sample AttsexASBM2_FD_111476 | JGI IMG/M metagenome (GOLD analysis project Ga0157364, IMG submission 111476) | Fungus gardens microbial communities from leaf cutter ant in Ribeirão Preto, State of São Paulo, Brazil - Atta sexdens ASBM2 | ecosystem: Host-associated > Fungi > Mycelium > Unclassified ...
TCGAAGCAAACGATCAATGGCGATTACTACGCAGCCTTATTGGACCGTTTCAACAACATTTTAAAGAAAAAACATCCTCATTTGGCGAAGAAGAAAGTGTTCTTCCAGCAAGATAATGCACGGATTTACACGTGCCCGGCACTGATGGCCAAATTCAACGAATTCCGCTTTGAATTACTTCTCTATCCAGCATATTCGCCAGATTTAGCCCTGCAATTATTTCCTGTTTCCAAACCTGAAGAAATGATTCGAAGGAAAGAGATTCACCATCAGAGAGCAGCTCATCGCCGAAATAGAGGCTTATTTTGAAGAGTTGGACAAATCATATTATTCCGACGGTTTAAAAAAGTTAAAGAATCGTTGAATCAAGTATATCGAGCTGAAAGAAGATTATGTTGAGAAATAAAAATGAATTGATAAAAAAAAATGTATTTTACTATGTTTTTCTAAAAACTTATTAACTTGTCAAAAATATGTTCTTGAAGAACATATTTTTAAATTCAATTTTTTAAAATATTGTTTTACAATGATTTTTTAAAAAGTCCTTTTTTTAAAATTCACATCATTTTAATCATGAAGAAATAGAAAAATTTTGAAATTTAAAGTTTATATTTTATAAATTTTCCTCATAAAGTTTACTATGATAATTTGTTTCTGAGAGTATTCTGAGGATACGATCTGAGGATACGCAATGCTGCAAATATTTTAAAGCGTTTTTTGATTGATCAATTTTTAAAATTCTTTTTTTAATTCAATTAAGCGCTTCAAAGCATTTGTAGTGAGACTTCGACCGCAGTCTGAGTTACAGATTTCTGTTTTATTTATAATTCAAATTTCTCTCGTATTACCAACAAAATACTGTGGTTGGTATCCATAGTCCGTTCTTATTTCAAACTATCTTAAGTGCCTTAAATGCTTAAAATGCTAATACGGCCCTCTGATTCGTGATTTTGGCTGTGTTTCAAAATTTACTATCAGTACTGAAATGTATAATACACATAACGTAGATTGTAGATTTTCAGTACTGGCTGTGAATTTGGGAACACAGTCTTCTTAAGACTTAGGACGATCTTGAATATAAGATCTGACTGATATTCACAGACGGATCTTATATTTAAGTCCGTCTTAAGTACAGTCTTAAGATGTTATGAACTGATCAGAGGGCCACATTAGCGACTTAAGACATTACTTAAAATAAAAACCGACTATTCGGTATTCACAATCCATTCTTATTTCAAGATTGCCTTAAGTAATGTCTTAAGACGCTAATATAGTTCTCTGATTGGTTCATGACTTCTTAAGATTATACTTAAGAACTTAGGACGATCTTGAATGTAAGCTTTGACTATGAATACCGGCCTAAGCACTTATTGGACTACAAATAATTAAATCGAAAATGGCGGTTGAAATAGCCAATAGGAAAGTATCGGTATTTTGGCTTGATAGAGAGATTGCGCTATTTCGGTAATATCTAGAGTTTTAATTATTCATGACTGTATACGCCATCTATGTACTGTCTATCCTTTTCGCATTGTCGTTAGACGGAGGAAGAGAGAGTAGGAAAATGAATGATAGATAATATCATTTTCGTACGTAATACGATTCCAAATTACGCCGTCGTTGTATTCTTCTGATAAGTCACTTTCCGTTGCACGTGCAATTTCATCTCTTATGTATGTATATGTCTTCCGGGTAATGCAAGAACAAACGTAAGGTTTGGCGCCAACATAACCTAACCTTATTGCGAGCCGTGTAAAAACGATTTTTAAATGCGACTTTCACTGATGATATTTCGGTAGCTGGCCTGAAAGATGAAGGAGTTAGAGGAAGTCAACTGCGAGGTAACATTACAACATAAAGATATTTCAATTATTGATATAACCTATCGTGATTTTGGTAACGTTCTCAATTGATATTTTTCTACTTTAATTCGAATTATGCCGAAAATATAAAACAATGAATGATATATAAATGAAAAGCTTATTGTTTTTACATATCAATAATTTTCTCGATAATTCTCTCGTGTAGATTCGCAGGATCGTGAATCTTCAATTTCCTGTGTCAAATTGGTTAAAAAATTTAGAGTATGGTCAGTCTGCGAATCTTCAAGAGTACGACAACGTTAATGATTACCGTGGAGGATTTCTGCATAATGCAACATATGCATGGCTGAGTTATGGTTGCCACTTGGTAGTTTTTAATGTAAAAATAGGAGAGACCGTTAGCAGTTGGATGTTTCGTGGTATCGTAACATCAGTGTCCCAATTCCCTATTCAATCTGGAGAATTTCCGTTACTGTTGGTTGGAATAGATAATTGTGCGAGCAGACTGAGAGATTCTTCTGGTTTAGTGTGCATATTTGACTGTACTACATCCCGTGTTTTGAGAGCTATTCGTGTAAGTATTATCTTCTAAATCAGATTCATTTTAATCGAATTAGTATTAAGGATTATAATTAATGGTATTCTTTTGTATTTTGCATGGTGTTTTATAGATGCCATGTGGGATAGAACAAGTATGTGTTGTGACGGGTGGTGCTGAATGGGAAGAATTCAATGATAAAAGACCTGATAACATATTAAATGAAATGGATGGAATGGCCTGTGTAGCTTTGCGTAATCTTCAACATATCATGATTGATCTTCGGAGAACTGTATGGGATATGGATGATTTATCTATTGTTATGGATGAAACATCACCGGCAGAGATATATTTTCCATCGGTGAAACAAATTATTGATAGACGTCAATCCATTCGAGAAAAACATGCAGCTTATAATTTGCTCAACAATCGTAAGTGCTAGTAATAAATGATTATTATCCAAGTTAATATTTGTTCACATGTTGATACTATATTAAATAAAAAATATGAAATAGAGAACAGATTAGTATACTGCCTTCTATATGCACATGCATCTCTGACACACAAACATTGATTAATATTATATCAGTAATTATTTAGAAATTTAATATATTTTTAGGTATAGAAAAGCACATTGGCTTTAACAGAGAAGATTTCGAAACATCTCCTTTGCTCGGCGAGACTTTGACCACAGCAATCATTAGTTCTACAAAGATTGGCTGTTTAATCTCTGGCTGTTTAGGCAGAGTGATAATTTGGCAGAATGATGGTTCCATAGGATGGATCAGTACACCCATCGATGAGAATATGATAGTCACGCATTTGGCTTTGTTGGAACCTACAGATGATCCTAGACCTTTTTATTATTTGTGGGTAGTGTACCAGGACGAGTTGTCAAAAGCACCACCAATATTGCGAATGTACGCCATGCTATTTGAAAGGAAATACTGTGATAGAGAGATAAATTTGTACTTTAATTTAGAAGATGATCCCAGTTTGAAGTTTGAATCAGAGTTGAACGAAGGAGACAAGGTTATCAATTTGTGCACTGTTGAGAGAGAATCCAACCCAGAACAGACCGACTCGACCACTAGAAGAGGCGAGGATAATTTACTGCTTATCGCAACCAACGACAGAGTATTTCTGTTTGACTTGAATCAATGGTACAAAGAGCAAATGCCGCACACCATTAGTGAGTGTCAGAATCCAAATAGTATATTGGCAACGTATCGTATACGATCGGACGTACAAAATGAGGAAGACAATCAGGTCATAAATTTTGCATATGTCCCACACAGTTTGCAAGAATTCTCCAGCAGCGGCCTGAGTTCATCAGAGGAACTGTTCTATCCCAATTCCTTATCACTCGAATGGGTGGAGTTGAATTCAATGAAATTGACGTTCTGGATGACTCGTGGTATTCAGACCGATTTGCTACGTGAAATAGCTATGACGGGTCCTATCATATTGATACAACCGTTTGAAACGTTTCATAAATGTCTTTCTGTTGGGTTAGTGCCGTTCAATTCAGAATTCTCATTTGCCAGCGATCAGAATGCACAACGAGAGATGTTGTTGTCCCTCTGCTTAGAACAGCGATGGTCCAGTTTTCTGATAAAATGCGCTATGGAGTGGTCGGACGGTAGTGCCTCTTACTTGTATCCCACTTTCCTCAAGTGGGGCATTCAGAGAGCTTCTACGATAAAAATGATCGCGGATCGACTCTGTATTTCTTTGTTCGATCAATCAGGTAGCAGCATTGGTGAAACTGACGTGAAAACTTTGCGGTTTTGTTCGCAACAATTGGAATGTTTGTCCAATGTAGTGGCTAAATTGCCATCCGCGGCGGTTGACTTGATGAAGCAACGAAGGATGTTGAAACGCGTGTCCTTATATTTTCAAGTACTTCTTTGGTTCTACGACGTGGGTCTGTTGCCCGAAATGCAAGATTTAGAAGAAGAGAAGCAAGCAGTGACGACGGCAGAGACGATGGAACAAGAAGAAGGAGAAGAGGAGAAGAATACGCTACCTATCTCCTTAACGCTAAGAGTGCCTTATCCTTATGCGAAGCTTTCGGTGCTTTATAAAGAGAAACGAGCACAGTTATTAAAAAACAATGGCAGTAATAGTGAAAACGAAGAAGATTTATTTATTGATGAGCTAATAATGCGTGAGTGTTCCACGTTGAAAACACAATGGGAAAAAGAGGGTGGCATCGCCATGCATGGCTGCTATCCACCGCCATCGCTGCAATCTCTACTACGATCTTATTTAACCGATTGTCATCAAACGGAAGTAAATGAGATCAATTGTAGACATCAGATTACAATTTATCTCCTGATGGACCTAGCTATGCTACTGCAGCGGTCGTATCCCGCGGTGAAACAGCTGATCAAATATCCGTCCGCATTCATGATGAGCCCGAGTCTTATCAAGCTCACTCAAGCATTCTGGCTACTCGATCACGAAAATTATCAAGAATTTCTTGATACAATGACTGGTCAATTAGTTTGCGATTCTGATATCAAGGATTGGCATCATAGATTCATATTGCGCACTTTGGTGCGTAACAATCAACACAAACTGGCGCTCTTGTATCTTCGTGTGAGGAAACCACCCTTGTCCTCTATAGAAGAACAAGGTATGGCCATGAGCCTTTCGGTGGAACATGGGCTAGTACAATCCACTTTCCATCGTCGACCACCCTGTCACTACGAACAATTATTAACCAGCTTCTTTCGAGCGTGTAGAAAATATAATAAGCTCGACGAGGTTCTGCATTTAGTTCTGGATTCCGAGGAGGAGGAAGTGTTTGTCAAATTTCTCGAAGAGAATAAGATGGAAGATTTACGATTGTTGTACTATCTACAACGATGTCGTTATACGGAAGTAATTGGCGGCTATCCGATCCGGCAGTACCAACCGAACGTAGTCAAAGACGTGCAGTCTACATCGTTCATTATGCTCAGCGCGTACGAAATGACCTTGCCTGATATCACGAAACGATTCTCCATGAACGCGACCATGTCGAATTCGGACACAGATCTAAAGACACGCTATTCCAGACCGATGTCACATTGTAAGAGCCACGATAAGCTGCGAAATATATATGAAACTGTGATTACAAAAGCCAGAGAGACTTATTTACGAGGAGAGAAATCTCAAATTCCATTTGTCAGTGCGCCTTGCACGTCATTGAGACTCAACAGTCACGGCGTAAACATGAATTGTGTGTTATTTCCGACGCTGACGCATAAGAGTCGTGGCAAACGCACAGTTGATCAGATCTATGAAGAGGATGATGCAGACGATATGCCGAATGATGTTAAACGCCGGAAACTAACAGACGAGAACATCTCACCGAGCAAACGAATTTCGGAAGAATCAAGATTGATGGAGACTTTCGAGACGCCTCTGGTAAAACGCAAACCTAATGTCTCCGTGAATAAGGATCGTGTTCTAGAAACACCGCAATCAATTTTGAAAATTAGACAACTTGTAAGAAGCTCGACATCTCCTACTGTAATGTCCCAAGCAAAGGAAACTACCGATAGAATGTCTGAAAAAGAAAGAAAAGTTAGTAGACAAATACGATTTAACATTAATCAGTCCAAAAAAACTTTGATGTATGAGGAAGAGGACGAGAAAGAGGAAAGAAGACAGAAGGAAAAAGAACAAGATAATGAAACTGATGTTCCCCTTAGTTCGAACGAAGCGAGTAATGATACGTTCTTCAGTCCAAACGCAAGTAACAAGCCAGAATATTATGAAAGCGCGATTTTGAATGACAGTAGCAGTCCTTCTGGTAAGATTCATTGCTACGCCCGTCCGCGACCCAGTCTCAGAAGAAGTGCCTTACAATCGTCTGTAGAAATGCCACAGGAATTTTGCACGGATAAAGCAAGTGGCTCGTCCGTAAACTTGTCCGCAGCGATCTCGAGAACTTCCGAAAAGATAAATGAACAATCCTTTATCTTAGGTACACCGAGAAATCGCAGCTCATTGTTACCGACCTCCACTTACTCGACCACTATACTGTCCTCTGACAGCAGCGTCGGCGATATTAGCTATCTTACAAAGAGATCAGGACGTACTAATCCGCAATGGACACCGTCCAAGGAAAAAGATAGTGACGATAAATTTACCGTTACGTCTACTCCACTAACAAGGATTACAGTTTCTCAGACATCTATTGATAACAAACGAACTATGGAAATAGACGACATGAATAACTTGTACGAGATAAAGGAAGATGATAACACACTAAACGAATCTAAAAGATCTGTGCATCATATTGAACAATTTGGTTGTGATGGAAGTGATTTCGCAAAACAAGAAGATAGTTTAGATAAAGTCATAGAAAGCAACAATCAACAGAACAAGTACAATAATGGAAGAATCGCGAGGGAGGCTAGTCCAAGTTTACAGAATTACGAGTTGCCTATACTTTTCGAATCTGAAAAGATTGCGGAATCGAGTCCGATCGTTTCGGATGAATCTGACGAGGAATTACTTATATTGCGAAACGATGAAGATAGTGACGAGCACGAGGAGACGTTCGAGAGTTTGGAAGACGCACAGATGCATTTGGATAGTCAAATTCCTGCTTCTTGTTTGTCCCGCGAGATTTGGAATCCAAGATATAGAACGGAAGAATGCAGTATGACGAAATCTAATGGTTTGCAAGAAATGGTGCAAATAATAGGTGACGTTGATTTGACTGATGACGAATCTGCGAATAGCAGAGCTGTTACACCAGTAGTACCTGATGAAGTGGATAATAACAAAAAAGAGATACATTTGATGCCAATTATTCCTTCAGAATACATATTATACGACATGTCGAATATTACAGACGATGAATCCGATTCCAATGCTAGAGAAACTGAAGAGCCAAAAGCGAAAAACGATAAATATTCTAATTTACAAAGATCTTATGTCACACAAAATGTCGAAATGGAGAAGAACAGTAAAGCCAATGAGAAGAATCGCAAATCAGAGTGTAGGAGCAAGAGCGTTCCAAAAGAAGGTCTCGATGAGACTTCATTGTCCCGGCAGCAATCCAACGTCAATGTCCATGACAAATCCGACAAAACTTTTTCAAGCTATGTAAAACTATATAAAGTAGATGATAGTACGATCGAAGTATCCGAGGAGATGACTAAAGAGAAGGTTGAAGACATGACCGAGGAGAAGCTGTCAGGTAATCAAAGTTTCTCGAAAAATAAGAAAAATCAAACTGAGATCACGGATGTTTCATCTGTACGTATGACTAGATCACGTAGAAGTTCGGTGATAAAAGATATCTCGGCACGGCAAATAGAGGAGAAAGTCACCCGTTTACGAAGATCAAGTTCAACGATGAAGGACCCTTTAAATTTTTCAACAGATCATTCGTCGCAGAAAACAGATTTCGAAATATCATCGCGTTTGAAGAGAGCAAATTCAGCAGCGAAGGAAATAAAGATGGATTCTCCCTCGGGAAAATTACGTGGCCGAAGAGCGAATTCTCTTGCGAAGGACATATTAATGAGCTCAGTGATAAGCTTAGATGAGAATTGTGAATCAGGAAACTCCAACGCACAACCATCAATGAGGAGAGGCCGCAGATGTACATCTGTAACGAAGGAATACTCTCAGCCCAATACAAAGGATAGCGACTCCGAGAGCATCAAGGATGAATTACCAGTAAGGAGAAGCACAAGACTTGCTTCTTCCGCGAGAAAAGAATTACAAGCAGACACTCCTTCTCTAGGAGAGAGGAGTTTCACAAAGTCAGGAAGCGCGACATGGCTCGTAAAACTAGCGAATGATGACGAAGAAGGCGAGAACGCGAACAAGAGATCTTTGCGACGCACGAGGAAGTCTTCGGTGTCGTCCGATACGGATGGTGCAACGACAAACAGATCATTGAGATTATCCATGAGGGACAAGGAGTGTTCGAAGGAGCCAGACATTAAAACGACTCGAAAACGCGGCAGTTCAGTACCTAAAGAGATGAAGACGCAGCCTATAGGATCACTGCGACGTAGGTCCAGTAGTATTATTAAAGAAATCATTCCGGAAGTCGCTGAGCCTCCGGAAGAATCAAAGAAATCCAGGAATTCTGCCGCAAGAAATACAGAAGAGATTGTCGATAGACTAACGACAAATGCGCGCGTTCGAAGCGCGTCGGTTCTCTCCGTGCCGGAGGAATTGGAGGAAATTTTGAGTCCGTCAATAAGAGAGACGAGATCTACCAGGAAGAAGGCTGTGCAAAATAACGCCAGAGAGAAGAGAGCATCCAGTGCAGATGTGACACACACAGATATGAAAAGAAGAGTCAGAAATGTTGACACAAGTATCACGGTGGTATCACCGATAGCGGAAGAGTTAGTGGAAGGAGATGAAAAGATAGATATTGAAACCGTGCAAGATACTCCAGCGCCTAAAAGAAAAACTGCATCTGTCACGATGATCAAAGAGATGAAAACGAATACCGTGAAATCGAGACGAGGTAGACCGCGCAAGATCAGTGTAAGTCAAGAGTCCAGCAATCTGTATTCGTTCTCGTTGCCGGAGAAAACGGATGATGTACCATTGGAGAAAGGTAATTTGAAAAATTAGGCCGCTTATCAAGTGAAGGTCTTATGTTGCAAGGAACGCTCTATGTAATAATAAACGGAATTTTTATCAATATCTCTTCTGAAGGATTTGCTTTCAAAGATCTTTGTGTAAATTATTCTTTAAATTCCCTTTTCTTTTCGTAAAGATTGTATTTTTACCATTTTTTTTTACACAATTCATTTATAGTCGACTTCTATCCAATTTGAGACGTGTGTATAATTCCATTCATTTGTTGAATAGCAGATTTTAAATAGCGGTTTGAAATCGTACTCTTCTATTTACAGACATTGGAGAGGTCCCGAATTATGTGTTCTCACCGCCTCAAACCAGATCTAATAAAAACATTTCTTCAAAGCAACATCGTAGGTTGTTATTCATTGATTCGATATAATTACCCTCATCGCTATGTGTTTTATCATTTTTAAAAACTTCATTTGTCTCTATTTCGTCTCTTCTTATCAGAGAAAAAAGTCTTTTAACTTATATTCTTTATTTTTCACAGAAAAATGAGCTCATTCATACCGAGTCCTTATCAAGAAGGAGAACAACGATTCACTATCCGGCAATCTCACAACATCAAATCCGGTGCTCGTTTAGTTAAAAATTCTTTCGGATCGCGATTTCGAACAAGATTTGTTGTATCTAAAAGATCCAAAAATACAACAGATTAAAACTGGAATTTCCCAAGAGTTCTACGCACATTTTAGATTTGTAAGTCTCAATACTTGTAAATTCCTTTCACATATTTCTTTTATCATCGCAACATGTTTTTTTTTACGTATGCTTCTGTCAATTAAAACAGTCGATTACTCATTGCAAAGCATTAACTTTTAATACTTATAAGCACAGTGCGTGTGAAAAAAAAATATTAGGAAACGTTAACATACATAGAAATTGTTGACCAGTTTTAGCATCTATATTCTGGCAAAAATATAGTACAAAATAATCTCTCTGATATGATAAATAATTATGAATGCTAATAAAGATCGAAAGATTTAACTTATATCCCAGCATATCCTAATTAGAAAATAAAAAAAAAACAATTGCTTTGTCTAATATTGAAATTCTAGCGGAGACAAACAAGTTCAATTGTTTGCAAAAATCGGAGAGAAACAAGATCAAGAACTTGAATAATCTTATCTTTTTATCTCAATTTGTTTCGAGTGACGATTAGGTAAAGTATCTCGTTTTCTTTTTTTGATTGGAATATATTTTAAGTGGCAGGAGGTGATTGACTATTCCAACAATGATATTTGGAATATATGCTAATGTGATGTTGAAAAATACCTTTTTTTTTCCAACAATACATAGAAATTCTAAGATTGTTTTTATCAAAGATTAATAAACCCGCATAAGTGAATCAAATTACATTATATATGTTTACAGTTGCATAAAAAAAGTTATGTTTCATTCAATCTAAGATATATCATGTTATTTTTGTATCGAGCACGCGCGAGCCGGTATACGATCATACGATTACAAGTGTTATGTTAAATAATGTATTTTAATGGTAAATTATCATTGAAAAATGTACAGATGTTTTCATATTATGCGTGCGTACATACAACGTTCTTTGATCACGTTCATTCCATCTATATGTACATTTTTTAAAGATATTTATTGTCGGTAGTGTCAATTTTTTTTGTTAATATTTCTAGATTTTCATTTTGTAGCACAGAATTTTTTGCTACATATTTTGCATATATAATATAGTACATGCTCCTATAATATTTTCGGCAAGAAAACAATGTATCATATCTTTGTAAATAATTTATTAATATACTCATGTATAGTTGTATCAATACAATAAATGTAAAAGAAACTTACACATACACACACATACACACACACACACATATATATATATATACATATATATGTATATGTATGTGTGTATATATATATAATATATATATATATATGATAGTATCAAATGAGAGAATCCACTCACCACAAATAATCATTATGAAAAAAGTATTACGAAAAAATTCATATATTCTAATGGAATATTGCTTGAAAAGCTATCAATAGAGATTCTTATTCTTCTGAACACAGTTCTTATATAAGTTAGTAAATAATACATTGTACACACATATACAATAAATCTATATATATCCTTTATAATGCTAGAGAATTAATAATAAATAAATTCTAAACGTTTTATAAATGTGTTATTTTGAAATTACAGGTAATTTTAAGATATTTTTTCTTTATTTTTTGAAAGGGAAATGTAACAATTGTATTTAGTAATAATTATGCATTCTCTTTTTCTAATATTTCCCTTCACGTTATAATTATGTACTTCAGTATTTTTGAAGCTTACTTATATCATATTCCAAAATTCGAAAAATATTGCAATACATAAAACTCTTTCAATCTAGATCCTTATATAATACGTAATGTATATGCCCTTTCTTTATCAACACTTTTTTTTAAAGGCCTGTATTAAAGTGTTATTCTTTGGCAGTGTTGTTCTTTATATTCTACTTTAACTTTAAAAAAAAACTTTAAATAGTCGCGATTTTAATAAATTAAACATGTTATAGACAAATTTTGTAGTGTTGAATGATATCGGAAACGTATCAGTATGGTCATTTTATAAGAGCCAATTGAATGAAAACGTGAGATTCTCTTCGTATTCAACCGTAATCATTTAAATAATACAGAATAATTTAATTTAAAGCAAAATTTTATAATTTTCAATCTTTTGTCATAATCTATTTATGCATTTAAAAAATTACATTCTGTATATCTGATTTATTTACGTGAATTAACATTTTATGATAAATTCATATTTGATCAATATTTGTACACTGTTGCACGATTTTCTCGTCTTATATCAATGCATAAAGTTGAAAAATATATATTATATTGTTTTTTGATTGTCTAAGATATTCTTTTGTTTTTATTTATACTAAAAATGTCAAAAGTTTGAACAATGAGAAGCATTAATATTAAAAAAATATACTAGTGTCTTTATATATTTTACAACAGGAATGACAAGTAACGCGTTATTTTTCATTCTTGCTTCATATACAATATTATCAGAGATCAATACATCAGTTATCAAAAAATATAAAACGAAAATCGAGGACGCTACAATCTGTTCATTCGAATATTAGCAATTATAATTATTGCTAAATAATTCGTTAATGATTAAGGCTCTTAGATTTTTTAAATGCCCTTTAAAAGGCACATTAAACTTTGTGTAATGTATGGCAGTATATTGATTTACATTATCATATAATTTATGGCAATATATCCTATCAATACGAAGAAAAATAATCGTAAAATCTTAAAATTGGTACACACATTTTGCGAAAGTAAATATATATACTATTATAAAATAAATGTATTATTAATATTACTCAATACGTAACAAAATTGCATCTCTGGGTAGATCTTAGAAATGAATACTGCTTGTTAATTTATGTCATCGTTTGATGGCAATAAAAAAAAATTTTTATAAAAAATATTAATCTCTCTCAACTTTATGTTTCTTACTGATGCTTACACCCATCCTTAACTCGCCGCTTGTGCTTCTCCTCTTGCACATTAGACGGTGATTGAGCTTGATTTCGTCGCTGGCCTTGAATCGGCATGTAACACGGTATATCATCTGCCATTAGCTCTTGTGGTGGCGTCGGTAAAACATAAGTAGGACTTATTGTGCTGCTCGAGCTGCTCGAAAAAGTACCTCTATGCACACTGTAAGTAGGATCGATAATGGCTGCAACATTTGTCACTTCTCGCACATTGTCGGGGCTGTCTAATGTATGGATTTCCTCAGGATCCGAATAATGAGAATAATTGGCAGGATAACGGGTTCGATTCTTGTTTGACAAGGTCTTCAAGTCCAGTCTGTCTGGTCTTTGAGGTCGTTCTGTGAGATCCTGTTCATCTGCCTGTTGTTGCAGACGTTCCCGTTCTAGCTTCTTCTGTTTCGCCCTTTCTCGCGCTTTACGAGCCTTTGCACGCTCCTTATCCTGAAGCATTCGTGCCAACTCAGCATCTTGCGCCTCCATCGCTAATTTTTGATCCAACATAAATTGCTCATCCTCCGGATCGTCGTGATTTTCTTCTTCTTTTTGTAGCTTTTTTGCCAGTTCCTATCATACAATAAAGTTTAACATTTATATTTTTATGCTAACAAACAATTATTTCTTTCTTTTCTTAAATAAGATTCTATTTAAGATATATATATATATATATATATATATATCTTAAATAAGACCATATAACTATTTTCAAGAGTTTGAACTACAAGATATTGTGATTACCTCATCTTTTTCTTCTTGCATACGTCTTTCAAACTCTTGCTGCATAGCTTCATCTCCCAATCTTAACTGTAATCTCATCATTTCTTGCAATTCGCGCTCTTTCTGCTTCTCTTCTCGCTCTAAAGAAAATGCAATCTGCCTTGCGACAAGCTCATCTCTCTCTTCCCTTTGTAAAATAAAACAAAACAAATATTTTAATACAATGACATAAAAAAATCTCTTTGTAAAAATGCAAATATTACTAACTGCTGTTGAATATAAGTTTGATATCTTAGCGCTTCCAATTCCTGTTCAACTTTGGCTCGTGGCACATCTTCTCTCACCTGTGCATTACGCGTTTTGTTGCCGGTATAATGTTCCTTAACTATAAATCATAATAAAGAATCATAAAGCCTTTTTTAAAATCTTTTATTATAGATATTGATAACAGATACAAAGGTCTTATACCCAAAGCACTTAATTCTTTCAGTAGCTACATCTTGTATAAAGCGTTAACTTATCCATTTTTTATTTTCAACAAAATTATAATCGTTTATATTTATATCTTTTTTTTCTCTTTAATATATTCTATGCTCTCTCTCTCTCTCTCTCTCTCTCTCTCTCTCTCTCTCTCTCTCTCTCTCTCTTAACACGAAAATTTTGAGACTTCCTTAAGCTGTATAATTTTATTTTAATTAAATTTTCTTTTTTCTCTTTTTTACATAATGCCAAGTTTTTCGGATTAAAATTATATAAAATTAAGGTTCAAATAATTTATAAAATCAATGTAAAAAGAATAAGGATGAGAATATTTTTTGGATAAATTTTATAATTTAAATTAATGGAGAAAAACTTATATATATTTATTCTTCTTAAGATAGAAAATTCAATCAGCATTGACTGGGATGTCCCTGAATGAATCTAATCTAACATTACCTAAGGACATACGTATATTCACATGACAAACATATAAGCATAACATTTTTACATACTTTCTTCATCTTGAAGCCGATAAGCCAATGCCCCGTCTTCATGTACCAACCATTCACGGCATACTGCAAAATTACACGAGTACAAGTTCACATTATGAATACAATGTAATGACTAATCATGACTAATCGTGACTAATTGTATGACGTGAGACGCGTTTGTTCCAGAATCTTTCACTTTATTTTTTGTTGCGTTTTCTACACTCGAATTACATATATACATACATATCTAAATGTGAAAAGAAGAAAAGATTGCGTATGCATAAGATAAAAAAAATCAAGCTTATAGAGAATTTCATATTTTACAAGAGAAGCAGGAAGAAAGAAATACAAAAGTCTCACCTTCGTTTACACGACCGGCCTTTGGCAGCGTGTCCGAACTTAACACAGATTTCGCCATTACACTTTTCTGTTCTCGTCGACCTCTTGCAAAACTAACAGAATCATCCAGACGACCCAGGTTATGTTTACAACCCCATTATGCAAGAGCAGTAATCACGACATTGTTTTCTCTCCATCTTGAAACTACACGAAACGGCTGTCACTGTTGTAAATGTACACACATGTGTGAATGAGAATTTATAAATAATTTCGTTTTGATTTCTCAGCCCTGACACAGCGCAAAAAAATTTTTACAAATAAAGTCCTTGAAATTTATTTTTTTCAAATATCAAAAAAAATCGTCATTAGAATAATATGAGAAATATTGAATTTCTTTTGTACTTAATACAGAATGCAGCACAAATCTTTTATAACCGAAGTCGCGACGAAGAGAACAAAATCAAACAAAGTAATTATCACGATATCATGGACAAAACTTTTGGTTTTTTTGTGAAGGATAGTAAAATAGTAGTGATGCGTAGTAGTGGCGATGAATGTAGTGAATGGATGTCGAGCACGCGCGCACGGTGAAAGGGGTGAAACAAAACGGGAGCAACTTGGAGCAATCGTGAAGAGAAAGGAACCTAACCTAACCTAACTATTGACTGATGCTGGGGTCAATGATATCGCGGCCACCTATCAATAGAAATATCAATTATCTTTCACGGTCGGTACTGATCGGTTTTTCTTCTTTTTTGAATTAGAAAAAAATAATGTAATTTTGCAGCAATATATAAGATATTATAAATATGCATATTTATGCAGCATTTATAATAAAAAATATATAATAAAAAAATCATGAATCATTTAATAATATATTATATCCAATATTTATATATTAATAATCACAAATTTGTTAATTCACTATGCGATCTAAATATTTTAGATCGCATTTGTAATTCAAAATGCCTATTTTACACACACATATGTATGTATTTTATACACATACACCCCAGCAAACGAGAATGGATTGAAATGAATTGAGATATGATTCAGATTTTCAGAAATATTGATTGAATGTTAAAATGAATGCTTTTCAATCTTGAATGCATTTTTATTCATTTATAGGAATTGCATGGAACATATCTCTATGTCTTTCAATTTGAAAATAATATTAGCTTTTTCTGTGCAAAACACACACATTGTAAATACTGTTCAATTCAAAATTTTGAATAGGAAATTGAATCTAATTGAATCCAATTGAATCCAATTAAATTCAAAAAAAGTATTCGCTATTTAAAATATACATTCGAATAGAAAAAAATTTCAATCCATTTTAATCCATTCTTGTTTGCTGGGACACACCTATACACATACATACATATATGTATATATAATGTACATAAATGATCTAAATAAATAAAAATGTACATATAATTGCATGCGATGTATTAATAAGAATTAATTTAATTTTGTTTACAAAGTATTTACACAATACATATCTGTATAACGTGTATTTATATAGTACAATACACACATGCGTGCGTATATAAAATTATTTAATATGCAGTCTATTACATTATTCTTGTGTTGCTATTGAGAGCAACATATTGGCCATATTGAAAATATCAATATCGGTCGTATCTGATAATTCTGCCAATTTTGCTACAATAATTTGCTCTCCCAAAGCATTTGTATCCAAACATAGAAAAAACGTTGTGCAATATACTATTGCTGCACTTAAATAAAGTATGTTTGATTTCAATGATATCAGTTTCCGAGCTACATATTCTGTATTTACAGTATCTTTGTGCATATAATATGAATGAAATTGTGAATACAATCTGTCATGCTGGAAATGTATACAACTTAGTGAAATATGTATTGTATAAATGTCAATTGTATGAAGAAATAAATTAGATAATGTCTAAACCTTTAGATAAGCCAAATCCAATAAATCTATCGAAATGTTAAACGTATTTGGTGTTTCTCCGAGACCTGTCGCTGCCAGAAGAATTTCGATACAGTGCAATGGTGTGTAAAGGGGCATTGTAAATCCTACTGTTTTGAAAACTTTAATTTCCGAAGAGGAAATCATGTTTCGCGTATATTCAGATTCTTTGTCAATCAGATATAGAATATTAAGAATCTAACAAAACAATTTTATCTGTTAAGATTTGTCATGATGCTTAAATTCTTTACAAAGTATCATCTTTCAATGTACCTGCGGTATTCCTAAAATACTGGAATGAGAATCCATTTTGCACGCCAATTGAAAACATGACATTAGATTTAATTTCGTTTGATTAGAAATTTTCTTGCAAATTTTAAACCATGATGCTTCAGATGGATCATTTGCAAACTCAGTCTTAAAAAGCTCCCAAAAGTGTTTACACATGAATCTGTCGTACAGTTCAATAGCTATGTACTTGACATTTGGCTCTAACTCCAAATATTCCGCTATCTTGAAAGCAGCTTTCATAGTAGATGCTGGAATCGCTGTGATTATAATATAATTTAAAATAAAGCAGTAAAATGATATTCTAACAAATTTTCCAAATATCTTTCAATATCTATTAATTCATTGTACGCAACATAATATTTACTCTCTCATTGCCTACCTATAAATGGCATGGCAAAATCAGTTGCATTAGCAATCTGTTCTTGCTCCTGTTTTCTCATAGTTTGCTGAAGATGTTCCATCCAATCATGAATCAATGGTTCTAATAACAAATTTAAAAATATTCAAATCAAAATTGAGTGAACTTTCCAATTTATTCTAATTTCTTACAATTAGAATATTTCCCTTCCCCCTCCCTCTTTCACTCTGTTACTCTCTCTCTCTCTCTCTCTCTCTCTCTCTCTATTTTTTAAAATGTAGGTTATATGCAATATTAATTCATCATACTGTACGTGTTTACATCTTCTTATGCGTATATGTGTAGAGAAGTATGTGGAGAGAAGAAAGATATACTTTGATTAAATTGTATAAAAAAAAAAGAATATTCATATATGTAATATAAGACAGAGATACTCGCGTACGAATGATATATACAATATATTTTTCTAAATAACAAACAATAAATATATATATATATATATGCAAAATTGTCTCAGATAAAATAAATGCAATTACCAATGTAAGCTGTATCTAGATCCATATCGCGTAATAAAATATGTAGTAATAGTTGTGCTTGTGATCATCTATCTATTTATATTTACAAATTAATACGCGCCACAAAATATAAGTGTCATAAAATATCACAATATAGATTCGCATACTCTCGGTGAAAAAAAGTTTGAAGCTTACCGAACTTAGGATGTTTTCCAACACATACGCAAGTGACACAGTGTAACACTGGCCTAGTTTTCACCAATCAGAATGTAAGAATAATACCAACCAACTACAGTCGAGTATTTCCTTGTAATCGAACGACAGAGGAATGCTCGACTATTGGTTGATGCTTACATTCTGATCCGGTTTAAACCCTCGATGGAAACTAAGTCAGTGTAACGTCTCTGTGTTTAACTGGGAAATAGCCTTGATGAGTTTTGGAATACATTCGATTATCCAATAGGAGAATTGGTTTTATAGGGATAATTAGGAGATGAATTTTTCAATGTTTGATACATTGGCTGCGCGTTTAGCTTTATTCAGCAGAGAAAAACACGGGGTGGCCCCTCTTAGATTTCTTTCTGATTTTGTCATTGACTGATGTCGAGGAAGTCTAAGAACGAAAATCAATGTAAATTAATAAAAGTTGAAAATGATTCAAACGTGTTTGTTACGTGTTTGTGGATTTGTGAAAAATTCGCCAAGAAACGTTTCATTTATGAACAATGGTATGAAATACGTATTTTTTTTACATATATCTCATTCAAATTAATTTATCAGCTCAATTTATTTACTCATTATAACGTTTATACATCTTTTTACATCTTATATCATCTTATAACATCTTTTTACAGATATACATAATTTATTTACTGTTGATTACATATATTCACATCTGTTAAAGACGCACATCCCTTTGATACACAGTACGAGGAATACGACGTTTTTTGTAAATAGTGAGTAAAGTTTTGGTGAACGTAATATTTTAGACAAAAAAATACTTGTAATATTTTTCTCTTCTCACATTCCTCTCTTACAGAATCTGCGGATGAATTATGGAAGGGTGTGACAACTGTCAGTAATGCAGGAAGACAGAGAGGTAGAGCGAAAGGCTTGCCAAGAAAGAGAGATTTAAACAAGGGTCAGATTATTGGAGTAGGAAAAATTCCAATGCAATTCCCTGGTCTCAATACTCCTATGATTAGAGGTAAACAAATCATGGAACATCAAAAGCTACCTGTTGATCCTGAAAGAGAAGAAAAGCTCGCTAAACAGCAGCTCCGTCTAATGAAATCAAAGATGAAATTGTCACCTTTGGAACGTGGTTGGACAGGTGGTCATATTGGTGGCAGAAAGATTGGACCACCAGATCCTATCGGAGAAGGTTATTGTTATTATTATTCACTATAGCTAACATATAATTATTCTTATTATTATATACAATTACATTAATGTAATAACTGTATACAGTTAAATTATAA
>Ga0157364_1001719_pt1 | contig 19131 bp, 6 predicted proteins | sample AttsexASBM2_FD_111476 | JGI IMG/M metagenome (GOLD analysis project Ga0157364, IMG submission 111476) | Fungus gardens microbial communities from leaf cutter ant in Ribeirão Preto, State of São Paulo, Brazil - Atta sexdens ASBM2 | ecosystem: Host-associated > Fungi > Mycelium > Unclassified ...
AATAAAAATCAAACGAATTTGAAACAAGATATTGGAAGATATAATAGAAGGCGGATTTGGAGAAGAGAAAGAAAGGGAGAGAGAGAGAGAGAGATAGAGAGAGGAGAAAAAGAGACGCAGTAGTCGGCGCAAGAGTCATACGATTAAATTGAAATTAGTTATGGAAACTTTTTAATTGCATATTCGATAGTGGCGCCAGTGCGAGACGATAACTACAATTTATCTGAGCCCTCCCTCTATTTTTCTTGCTTCTTTCTCTCCAAGGGAAAGTCCACCTTCTTGGCGCGTTCTACTTTACCAATTTAGTACTTTGGATATGCGCTCATTATTGAGCGACGACGCTAGATTAACTTCTTGTGGATCTTCTCAGGTCCGTTCCAGGTACAAGCTCAAGTTCGCTGACTGTTTTCCATAGTACGAATTAGGTTTAAGATGGTGAGAATAGGATGGTCATGTTCTATTCACGCGTGAGTTATCTTCAGTTCTAGGGAACATTGACGTTGGCAGGAAGATCTAGCACAGGAGACTGCGCCAAGAGAAAGCAAGTTGAACATTTCTCATCGTAAATGTTTTATTTTTATAAAAGAGCATATATGTAGGGTTAGGAAAAAAAATTCCTTTACATATTGATAAAAAGACGTTTTCAATAATCCATATATTCTATTTTTGAAAAATTGGCAATTACACTACTTAATAGAGCAATGTTTCAGCTTTAAGAATCTGTATTTTTAATTGTGATATGATTTTTAACGGAGTTACAAGCAATGAAGTCAGAATGTTCCTTTTAACTTAATCCACGAGGAACAAAAAATCAGGAACATTAAAAAAAATGATTTTGTAGGGAAAGTTTCAAGCTTTCGTCAGATAGTCGAAAATTTGCTCAAATTTTTTTGGACTACAGACCTATAAAATAAAAAGAAAATTTTTCAATTTTTTTCAGTTCATAGGTTTTTATATGTAAAAATTACAAAACTCATAAAATTTTAAAAATATAATAACTGTCCAAAAGAGATTTCAAGCTTTAAAATCCTTTTTTTAGGGATGCACCGGATATCCAGAAAATATCTTTTTACTATCCATATTATTTTTTTTTTTACTATCCAACCGGATATCATTAGTATCCGGAAATATATCTGGTTGAAATTTGATATCATTAAATTGTTGATTTTTTTCTTATACAAATGTTCTAGAAATAAGTGCATATTCATGACGCTATATCTTATACATTGTTGTAAAATTTAAATCTTTTTATCTATAGGCTTTTTTTTTAGAAGATATTTTCTTGGAAATCCGGTTGGATATCCGGAAAATATCGGATATCCGATTGGATACTGGATATCCGATGTTATATTCTATCCAGATATCCGATATCCGGTAATTTTACCATCTGATGCATCCTTACTTTTTTAAATTTAAATTTTAATCAATTTTTAATAAAGATATTGGGAAAGGATATTGGGAAAAGATTTTTTTATCAGCTTATAAAAATATTTTTTCCCTAACCCAATATATGTGTGTTTTAAAACTTGGAATATATTATAATTTTAGAAGTTAGAACTTATAAATTATTAAGATGACTATATGTATTGTATATTGTTTTAAATCTTTTGGCTATTTATGTCATTACTTCAAATTAAGACATCAAAAGCGAGAAAATACGAACAAAAAAAAATAATTCTTGTAAAATATTTTAATATGGAAATATATTTCAAATATAATTAGTATAGAATCGATAGAATGGATTTATAAAATATATCAAAAATTCTTTCTTTTTGTTTTGTTATAATTAATAATTGTATCTGGAAATGTATTGTACATAAATGAAATAAGTTGTGTTTACAGTTACGACAAACTATCAAATTAATAATATATAGAAATAAATATGATTTAATTTCTCGCTGAAACAAGAAATTTTTATAAGTCTATTTTATTGTTCGTAAATACTATTTCATTAAAAAATATTTCTATTTGAATATAATTTGCAAAAATTATTTTTATTATGTATTTTTTTTGCTTTTGGCATCACAATCTGAAAAAGTAATAAGGGAAAAGGAGTCTTAAAAGACATTTTTTTTAATTCAAAAAATCAATGTTATTTTTCCAAACTTGTAATACTTTTTTTTATTTTTCAGGTTAGTGAGTGGATCGATTTGTAGACTCTCTTCCAGTAGCAACAATGTAAGTTTTTTTTACCTAATTCCTGGTATAATTATAAAGAAAATGTAATATATTAGGTGATTTGTGTTTTGATTACAATTGTAAAGGTCAAGTTTTCTCTTTAATTTATATGAAATGTACAATATCTATATTATGGTTGGTGCAGATAACCGTTTTTCGTATTATAATATATTCAGTATATTCAGTATACATTCAATATATTCTGGAATATTTTTAAAAAATTAGCGATTATACCATTCGACAGAGCAAAGTTTCAGCTTTAAGAATCTATATATTTTTATTGCGATATAATGATTTTTAACGGGATTATAAGCAATCAAAGTTAGAATGCTCTTTTTATTCAATCCGCGAATAACTCAGCAACAAAAGATTGTAGGAATATTATTAAAAAACGATTTTGCAAGGAAAACTTCAATCTTTCTTTTTCAATCTTTCTTTTTTTTATTATAGATAATAAAAATTTTCTCGATTTTTTTGGGGGAGCATGACCTATAAAGTGAAAAGAAATCTTTTTCATTTTTTTCAACTGATAGATTTTCTATATATAAAAATTATCAAACTTACATAAACTGAAAAAATATAATAAGTTTTTGGAAGTAGAGTTTTCAAGATTAAAATCTTTTTTTAAATTAAAATGTTGTTCATTTTTTAAGTTACGACTGTTCTTAATAGTAATATAGAAAAACGGTCATTTCATCTGCACCAATCTAATACATTCGAAAGGATGAAACACTATGTTAAATATGTCTAGATATGAATATGTGCACAGATATGTATCTTTGCATTATTAGCTAGCTGTGTCATTGTCGGTTCGGTGTGAACGCGTTTCGCAGCTTGGGAATAGATTAGCGAAGCCTGCGACATTGCCAGGATTTGACCATTGAGGTGGGATTACCAACGTTGGTAACTCCATCTGGATGAATCTGGCTTTAAGCGCGTTACACAATTAGAGCTGAGAATGGCTGCATGGCCAAGTTAACGAAGGCTTGTTCGCGGCTTTATGTATTAGCAGTAATAAGAATGAAGTGAAATTCGCTTCATATGATCTTCAAGAAATTTCCGTTAGAATCGATTACCACTGTCCGTGGGATCCATGGTAATTGAGAGAGAGCGATATTATAGAAGCGCCATAATTGGTCACGTCCGAAAGATTCTAAATAAAGTAAACGTGCGCTGCATTGATGCAGTGCTTTGAAGTAGTTACAGTTTAGCAAAATAGCAGTATCAATATACTGTAGAGTAGAGTAATAGTTGTTATATAATAAAATTTTGTGCAAAAAGATTGTATGTATATTATAAATTTGTTGCATAACAATAGAAAAGATTGTGAATTTTCCAAATTATTATTTTAAATAAATATTTACAACTATTCCTTTAGAATAAATATTCCAATTGCTACATGTTGTAATCTTAATTTTAATCTTCAATTACTATTTATATTGTGAATGTAATTATACCTGTTCAGATTTATAATTTACATACACGTTTTAATGTATATATAAGTTTATTTTAAAAGACTGACAGAAATCAGTATTTAGCTAGTATATTGTTAATTTTAATTATATTATTCTACAAAAAGTTACTTGAACGCATTTTCTATGGAAAATAAAACGAACTATTTTTGGCACATTATTTAATATCGTTTCGTACTTACGAAGTAAAGAGATTTCCAGTGTGATGGGATTGCGCTTCATTATTCGAAAGGGTCGGAAGTGGCCGTAATAAATTTGTCCCGATGTTTTATACGTTCCCGCGTTGTTTCTCGAGTAAACATTTTAATCCTCAATTTTTCTCCGGCGCCTGTCGCACGTCCCACGAGGCACCAGTCGCTGCACGAGAAAGCTCTAGAATGTTCCTTTTCACGGATCCAAATGTATTTAGCGCTTTTGCACTTTGTTCCGCGAGAAAAGCTCCTTTCCTTTCAGAGAAACTGCTTGCCGGCTGACAAAGTCGCAGCTGCGACAATCAAGCAATTCCATTTGCCCGAGCGATTGCTTATTTTCTTTCGCCGACGGTGCGTTAACAGCCGATTTCGTAAAATGCGATAATGCGAATTTGATTTAACAAATTTCTTTAGTTTCTTCCTTTCTTATCACATTTTGCGAAACATTTCTAAAAAATTCCAAGCGGGATATCCCCCCCGCTCCCCCTCCTTATTTATTGTATTTTATATTAACGGTATTATATTAAGACGCGTAAATTATATTATTTCTCTAATGTCTCTATACCTAAACAATATCTAATTATTAATATTTTAATAGAAATTTTGATTTTACAAATTTTCGACATATATTAATTAGAAAGAAAGTGCTAAATTTAATACATTTCTTTCATTTTTTTCGATACATAAATTTCTAACGTTTTAATATTTTTCTTAAGCAATACTTACATAATAGATGATAGATTCTTTTACAATTGAAAACTTTATTTTATCTTCAATTTCAAGATATTATATATAGTGAATGTAAAAAGTATTAGTACAAGACAATTTTTTTTATAAAAAAATTTTATTTGTAGAAACATTAATTAATAAACAATATTAAGAATCTTTATTTTAGACCGCATATGTGAGAAACACAATCAATACTAGAAATTTAAAATGCCTATTATGGTCGAAGCTGGATCTTCATTGCTTTAAATAATTCACTCTTGAATTATTATAATATATACTATATATGTACTTGCATTTATACCATATTGTAATCTTTTCGAATTGTGCGCCGAATTGTTTTCCCGGACTTATAAACGCAATTAAAACTACTCTGATAATCGCGAAATAAATTGATAAGCAATTTTAATAATTTGATGCTATCATCAATTTTAATTAATAAGTCTGGAAAAATAATACGGCGCGCGATTCGAAAAGACTACAATAGACTGCAAGTATATAGTGTATATTAGTAAGATTGCGTGTAAAAGTGAAATACAAATATTTCTCTTATTAGCCTTGTAGATCTTTGTTATTACTATTTTAAGATTGAGAGTCTGTTCTAAACATTTATATTTATAAATAATATTAAATCTCATAGAACGTATATGTGAGAAACAACCTGTAGAAACAAATGCCTTAAATGATATAGTTGGATTTTAAGTTCTTATATAATTCTGAATGTATGTATTTATATTTTTTAATTTTATTTTTCTTCAATTATATATATGTGAATCAAAATTCAATTTTTATTTAAAAATTAACTTATGTTAAAATACATCGAGGTTTTTCTTTCTTTCTGGACATGGATTTAAATCCGGAGCCAAATTCGGATTTGAATTTGAATTTTTTAAATCCGGATCTAAATTTAGATTCGTAAATCCGAATTACCCGAATAATATTGTAGTTTTGAGTTCTCGGAATCGGATTTCGGATATCTGAATATCTAGATATTCGAATACTTAGAAGCCTTAATCTATACACATCTTAGGATCTCATGAAAAACATGGATTCAAACTATAGTAATCCAGGAAATTGTTGTAAATGCTCAAGAGAATATGAAAACAAGCTGAGAGTACGTTCACGTTTACACTCTTCTCTCACCGCTCTCATATAATTTAAAGCTACGCAAGCACGGATAAAACCGTTTTATTTTGCTTTTACTACCGCCTTTCGTATTCTCGGCCCGCCCGCGCCGGCTTCCGCGCAACCACCTTAGTACTTTAGTTGATCTTGCAAACTTGGTAGTTTCTTCACGGCCCCCTACGATATCTTCGCTATGTATAACGCTCGATCTCGGCACTTCAAAAATTTTTTTACGCGCAATTAGTAATTGCGACGCGTTTAAATTTTTAGCCTTTGAAGATTTACAACGTATGTCAAAATAAAGTTCTTCCAATCTTTAACTGGATAATGTTTGTTATAAGTATTGTCTTATAAGTAATGTTATACAATATCTCACATAAAAACTTACAGAGAAGTGTCCTCCTTCGAGTTTGAGAAACATTTAATATGTTGTAATCTAGATCAAAATAAGAATACGTGAATGTGATAGATATTAAAAGAATGTACTGCAGAAAGGAAACAACGATTCAAGGATTCAAGGTTATTTTGGTAAGTAGTACAAGATAAAGCTGTACAGAGGAATAAATAATAGCAATCTTTGGAATTTTTCTATAGGAAGAAAGAAATAGAGAGAATTGTGAATTGAACGAGGGAAGAAAGAGAGAAAGATTTAAGTGTTCTGATTACAGCAAGTCGTGCTAGCTTCGTAATTCCCGGATAAAGTGAGTGAGCTTGTCAGTCGGTTCGGCTGAATTTGAACCTTTCCTCTTTCCAAATCCCTAACCAACATCGCACCAAGCTGGTCGACCCACTCTGATTCGACCTAATCATTTGACGGCACGCAATTCGCTATCACTCACGTGCACAACGTTCACGTGCACTACGTGCAATCGAACGATTGATTCGTTGGAATTACAAGGCGTATTAACGACTTATCCTGGCATTTGTACCGCACATTTTTAAATCAAATACATACGATCACGGTATCGTTTAAATCCTGAAATGTAATCATTTCATTACTTTTACGCGAGTATGAGAGGAGAAATTTTAATTATGAACAACGTGAAGTTGCTATTTGAATATACAGCATAACGTAGGTTATTGTTTATTTATTACAGTAAGAATAATACAAATGTATGTGTTTGATAAATAACGATAAATCTCTCGCAAGTAGGGATAGAGGCGAATTAAATTAAGTCGAAAAGTTCTTTACTATTTTGCAATTTTCACAATAATTAACAAGATATCAATTAAAAATCATCAAATATTTATTGGTTTTCAATAATTTTTTTACTCGAATACTATCAAGTTAACAAAAAAACAGCAAGAAACAAAAATTATTTATTTTCTTTTCATAGAGCTTTAAGAATTTTTTCAGAATTTTTTATCAACTTTTTAGTACTGCATTTTTGTATATTGGCAACCATATTTTTACCCTCATGAAAAAATGCGATACTAAAAAATTCTCAGAGCTCTATGAGAAGAAAATAAACAATTTTTGTCACTTGTTGTTTTTTTCTGTGAAGTTGATAGTACTTGAGTAAAAAATTATTGAAAATCAATATTTGGCGATTTTTAGTAATCAATATCTTGTTAATTAATATGAAAATTGTAAAATGATAGAGGACTTTTCGACTCAGTTTAGTCCGCTCTATCCCCATGCGAGAATTTTATCATTACTTATCAAACACACTGTGTACAGATATATACACACACGCACGCACACACATATATATATCATATTATAAAACTACTATTCAAAAGTTTCAGCACATTCTCCATTTATGAACATTTCACAATGAATACAATATGCCTACATTATATTCTTTATTTATTATTACATATTTTTACTAAAATTTAATTGTATATTTAAATAAAATATTCTATAAAATATATAAATTCTAAATCTAAATATTATATCTAAAAAATTTTTTTTTCTCAGATTTTTTAAGCTTAAGTTTTGATAACAGAAGTCAAACTCTTAGCATTTTGTTGATATATGTATAAGTTTTTCAAATGTCTGAATTAAAGACTTATGTTTAATCTGGCGCTTAATTTCTGCGAGAGTATGTTTTGTTTTATTTTCTTATTATTAGTCGTTATGATATCTAAATGTTTATTGATATTTATTATAAAATTTGAAATTGATATTTTTTTCAACCGATATATGTACATAATATTTGTCTAATTGAGAAAACTTATAATTTTCGTTTATAATTATTTTTCGGCAATTTGCGACTCTGTTGAATACTTTTGCAATGAAACTGAAAATATAAGAGATTGTATTATATAATTTCATGTTTTATAAAAATGAAAAATAGAATTGTAAATTGAAACATAAGACGTACTGAAACTTTTGAGCGATGTTTATTTTTAGTATTTTCTAGTTGAAAATTGCCTCTGAAATATATAATCTGACAACGAATTTTTTATTTTATATCATTGTGATTTATTAATTGTGAAAAAATCGAGTCAGACTTCTGATTGTTCTGTCATTGTCAGTTCTATAATAATATCAATGTACCTTCATCATAAGTAAGATTGAACTTACGAATTATGATTTCAATTAGAAATAGTTAAAGTCTCGAACTCGCGTATAGTCGTGAAATTATCTTGGTGACGGAAAGCTACTTTCGACAAAAGCAGTGAGACATGAACAAGGTTATGAAAGTCAACATTCTGTCGCTTGCACTGTCATGACATAATTAAGCACCTAGTAAGGATGTTATTAAACAGCAACCGTTGATAAATGATAGCGCGGATAACGAAAAGGGGAGAAGGAGGGGGAAGTGAAATCGCGAGAAACGGTGGTGGCGTTGGCGACGTGGTTTCAATTATGAATAATGCATTGTTAAAAATGAAAACTCTGCCGCGTTTCCTTGATTATAATCCAACAGGAAATTCAGATAAATCTCTCCGGAGTGGAGGCAAAGAAGGATTCGCCATCTACCTACCCGGTGCGGCGGAAGGCTAAAGTTATGAACTCGAACTTTTCGAGTGTACTACATAAACGAAGAAATGGAGAGTAAAAAGAAAAAGAGAGTTGAGTGAAAAAGATATGGCACGAAAGAGACAAAGAATTCGCTACAAATACAAGTTATATGCTCTAGAGAGATCCATTTAGTTATTTGTCAGGACGATACGAATCTTCATGGAAGTCACGAAATCCCTTGTTGAAAATTTTGCGCGCGTGCGTGTCCATGTACGCATCTATAAACATTCACGATAGAATCGAATGTGAACAATAAAAAAATTTTTCTTTATTTCGTTTTATTAATTTTTATTTAATAAGTACATTCATATTTAATTTCATACATTAATTTTTTAAAATATTTATTGACATATTATATATGTCTGCAATGATATTGGAGAAAAATTAATACAGTGTTATATTGCGATATTAAGGTATTATCGAAGGGTTAGAAATATAGAAATGTCAACAATTATCGTAATTGAAATAATTACAAGTTTTTGTCATTAGTGAATCGATGATTCAATTAATCTAGCTATATAACGAAATAATGAAACATGATTATATGTAATGATGTATTTGTTTTAATTTATCTAAATTATTTTATTCATCAAAATTTATATACAGGTTCGTTGGGCGGATTTATTGCCATTTTCCAACCAAATTTTACTGTCTAGAACTTTTCAACGTAGCACGTTGTAGTTCAGCTTTACTCATGCACCTTTCATCTTTCTTTTTCTCGCTTGTTTTTTTATCATCCCCACGTCGGCTTTCTACACACAATGTCATTCGCAGTACGAATTTTCGTGGCTATTATAACGTTGCTTTGTTCGCGCTATTGCACCTCGTATTTTATTAATTATTTCACGGTCTTGCAACGAGCTGGAAAACATGTATAGTGTACACCTATGTAGCTTATGATACGGATATGTAGTGCAATAGTTTAAAACGTTCGTTTAATTTTTTATTGAAATGTAGAACATTATACGGATAAATATATGTATAATGAAAAAGCATATATACTTTTCGGAGAAAATTCATTGAAGAAAAATCATAAAATAATTCATCTAACATTTTTACAATAAATGAATGTAAATAATTAAAATATTGATATTTTATTATTTTATTATTGATAAACTATATAATCGTGCATTATAATAAGTTGTTAATTTTATATAACTTCTTACATAAAGTTTATACATTTTAAAAATATGATAATGCATTAATGACTATTTCCATGAGAAATAATATAATTTTGTAAATATTTAATTCAATAGTTTAGATTTATCATGTGATGCTAAAAAAGCATCATATGTGAGCATTAATTGTATAGAATGTTCTCTCCATTTTTCTCATAAGAACATTCAGTTAAATTCAATTCGTACGAGAGATCGAATTCTAAGGAATTTAAATGTTTTCTTTCGAAGAGTAGAGAAAAAAAAAGAGATTTGTATACTACAGAGAGCTCTCCATCTTTATCGTCTTTTCTATCTCGACCAAATATGACTATACATAAGTTTGAAATTTATACGATTTTTACAATACTTAAATAAAATAAAAAGTTGTAATCTTCAAATGATACATATACTATTTTACGGTGAATTATCATAATTATAGTCAAAAAGATTGAATAAATTTACCGTTTTGATTCATATTGCAAATATGAAAGCAGAATTCAAGTTGTTAGTCTAAGAAGATGACATGCTCCCAAGGATAATCCAGACGCGCTTTCCGAAGTAGGGAACATCAGTAATGACGGTGGGAAGAGGAACGAAAAGTGCACGTGCCACTATTCTGAAGAAGAAATTCACCAGAGCTTCTCCCACTTATATCAGTAGAATGCCATTGTTTCTGTGGTAGAGTTAAAACATAAAATGCTTTTATGCAGATTTAAATAATAAATTTGTTGCGTTTCAATATTTATATTAAATTTAATTGTGTTTAAATATTTGCACTTTTCTTGCAAATTATACTGTTTAATCGACCTCAATAATTGTACATTTTGTCAGCTCGGTGAGTCACCTCTATATAATATATTTCAGACTATCGTGGCTATTTTCGATCATACATTTAACCACATTGATGGAACAGTGGTTATATCAATCACGAAATATTAATAGTTTCAAAATTATAAATTGCTGAGCTAACAGATTCATAATTTGTGGTTAGATTGTATCTGATATTATCAAAATTAGCCATACTGTATATATACGTAATTAAACTCATTTACACGTATACTTTACTCATTTATATTTCTTATGTATTTCTCAGCAGATAGTAATAACTACTGGCATGTAACTTCTGAGCGAATGGTATTGAATCTTCCTTGCTCTTTAAAGAAATACCCTCATCGTAAAGATTTTCAACGCGCGAGGATTGAGAGTTCCTTTCAGTGTGAAGACAGCCGTGGCTCCATTAACGCGATGGAAGTGCGTCGTTCCTGCGGCTGATTTTTCCCTTTTCTTTTCGCCCTTTTCTGTCCTCTACCTTCGTCGCTGCCTTTGCAGCAGTTAGAAGCTCCAGCGGCGTTCCGACGCCTTTCCCGACAGATGAAGCCGTCCGATTGCTTTTAAATTACCGAGCGGCATATCTGGCAGTTCCTTGAAAATTTATCGGCTAATATCCCCCGAGGGACGTGTGGAGAAGTGAGTCGCTTTCAATGGAGATCGACGAGTGTCTTCAAGAATCGAGTGTCTTTTCTCGAATACGGAAACGACCTTTAGAATATGACAACTAGAGATGTAATAATCTATAAAATTAGATAAATGCGAGAATAATTCGCACATAAACCCGTAGGTTTCCAAAATTCCGGGAATCTTTAAATCCTTTAAAGATTCAATACTTTGAAGGATTTAAAAATTCAAATACTTCTGAAAACTTAAAGTTTTCAAGCATTTTATAATATCAAGATTAAAAATGGATAGTTTGTCTTTTGTAGTTCGTTTTCTGAGAAAAAATTAACTTGAAGATACAAGAAGAAAATTGAAGAAATTAAAAGTTCTCAAGCAATTAGAATCCAAAAGAGGCAAGCACTCTATCTTTGTTTTTCTTTATTGCTTGGGTTTATTACATTATTATTATTATATGTATAGGTAATAATATAATTATTATATAATTATATTATTTTTATATAAATGTATTCGTCTTTTCTCCTCTTTTCATTTCTTTATTACATTTTATTAGATCTCATCTTGCTTATTATATATTGACGAATGCGCGAATAATAAAGTTATACTTTGACGTGGTCATACTCTTTAAATTATAACCTTATCATTACTGGTGCATTATTATGAGTACCGACTTCTTAGGAAGTTAAATTTCCAACTTTCAAACTGTTACAAAGCGAACTTTTGTAACTTCAATAATGTTAATGAAGTATTGTAGATGGTATCTTATTCAAAGTCTTCGTCTGTCTAATCAAATTATTATAATTTATCGCTTTTAGAAAGTAATTACAAATGCACCAAGTGCTCATAAAGAACTTGTAAAATATATGTACATTCGCATCTTGGGTATTTTCACTATCTTCAAAATTCTCCTAGTGAATTCCAAATTCCAACGTGACGACTTGTTATACAGTCGAAGTACGTGTGCACATCATTGCGGCTACAGATTGTTGAAGAGTTCTCTCAGAAGTCATTAACGGTGTCACGTCAGGTGTTCCTGTGTAACGACGTCCCCGGCCTAGGGAATAAGTCTACATTGACGGAATCCAAATAGGATTCCGTTTGCAGCAGCCAGATGAGATGTCTCGCAAACGGCAATTCGCGAACTTGGACGATATAACACGAGGATGCTTTCGTCACGTTACATAATCACATGATTAAATCCCGTCGGCTTAACGCGCCTGTTTTCGGCTCGCGTTACTATTACGCCTTGCGCTTCATTATGCTTCGCTAAATTAATTACAGTCCCTGTAATCACCGCAACCTCCTCCAGAGAAGCTGCAAAGCGCAGTTTGCGAAAACGAGGGATTAGCGATCCCTATGCTTGATTATATCCTAGATTTATATAAAGGGCCGGTGTAGTGCGATAACATCTCTTGAGCAGCATTATGTTAAATATTCCTATGTTATACAAATCTTTATTAAAATATATTTTCAGAGGCGATATCTCATTAAAAGGTGACTGCATTTTTTAACTTTTCATAACTTTTTTCATCTTTAATTTTATGGAAAGTATCAGATACCTTAAATATTTGTCAGAAGAAATTCGACTTTCTATAGAGTTCTGGGATTTCTGAAAAGCATCCAGGAATTGGACAGCCATCAACCACTAACTAGATTACATTAGGAGCTTCACAACATTTCTTGTAACAAGTCTCAGGTGATTTCCCAATGCTTGCATCGGTCAGAAAATGGTGGAGGGAGGAAGTCAAGCGGATTACGAGGCAAAGAAGACGAGCGGCTACTTGCGTTGCAAAAACCGCAAACCGACACCCCCAGTGGACTAGTATCCGGGGACACTGTGTTATTTCGAAGCTCGAATGAAATTTCCTTCACCGACACGGAAAACCACGTTGACCGAACAGCTAGCTTCGCCAGCGAATAAACGTAAAGCGCGATTTTCAACCACCGCAAAATAAGAGAAGCGAGTGCGAATTTCAACGCCCTTGTGACATAAGAATACTGGAAATTCTGTTTTGTAAAATTTATAGTTCTAGTAGTTAGAAGTGTGCATGTGGGAAATGAAGTAAAAGAGCAGAAAGAATTAGGATATTATGATAAAATTATGTGATACGATTTTATTTTAAAGTTATATTTTGTTCTATAACACACACATTTCTGTAACAATTTAGAAGAATCTTTTCGTAATGCAAAATACATATATTGTCTATTAGAAGTAAGAGAGGAGAGAGTCACCAAAATATCTGATTAAAAAATTCAACAAAATGTAAAAAGTTTTTATAAAAGTGAAGTTTTCTGGAAACTTGATATATGAAGTCCACATATATTGACGATTAATTCAATTTTCCACATTGTTACGAAAATACAAGCAGACTTTTCAAACAACAATACCATTGACAGTATTGTACATAACGCAATCATACTCACTCGCTTTATTCGTACTTCGTAATTCGCTTGATCTTCTCTATTACTATTGGTCCCCGCAGGCAATGAGAAAAAGAGAACAACGCAAAAGAAATCTCGTACGGAGACATGGTGCACCTTCGGTATATTAACCGTTTGAAATTTATGGTTATACTTTTGGCTCGCTAGTTTCGCCGCAGTTCTGTATCGTGCACGTGTACCAGCAATATGGCGAAAACCTGACTACTCGTCGTCGAATGTTTCCTTGTTCCGCTCTTTAAGACCACTGTTTTTGGTTGATTCTCCGTAATGAACGAAGTCTCTATAAAATAAGTATATTTATAAAAAAAAAAGAGGAAGAACAATTTTTAAAATAATAGGAATTATTTACATGATAACCGCCATTTAAAAGTTTCGATGAATAATAATACGACTTCATATTTCCTTTTTTATTATTTTATTAAAAAGTTATTAATTATTTATTTTAAATTTCATAAAAATTATTGCACATTACTTCTACGTTTAATTAATAATAACAATAACTTTATCGCGATATATAGATATTATATAGATTATAATTTTCATAAGGTTGAATGGGATTTTTAAAGAGCTAAACTATATCCAATTTCTATATCTAATTTCTTAATTTATTAGTCTGTTGCTTAAATGAGAGTAGAAGGATAGAGGACAAAATGAAATGAATGATGAATAGAAAAGGTAAAAGATACGAATTTAAAATTGTCTTTTACCCTCGTCGTTATTGCGATTTTCTTTTTTTTTTTTTTTAATTCGAAGAGAAACTTTGATCTCATACTCGTGCGCGCGAGCATGAAAACAAAAATGGCCGGTGATAAAAACGCACGGATACATATAAAGCAAGTGCCGTAAAACGTTCAGAGGCTAGTACACTCAACGGTACGTGCGAAATTGTTCACTGGGGGAAAATGGCAGCACTACGAATGGAAAGGGAGTTAGAAGAGAGAGAGAGAGAGAGAGAGAGAGAGGGGCGGGGGGGCAGGGCGATTCCGGTACGTGAAATACGTTCCTAGCATTTCGCGGAATATTCGCGCTGCCTGGATACTTGACGTGTCGACATAGATGTCATTGATACGCGAGTGTCCTTCGGTCGACAATAGGTATAAAAGTAAAGAGATTTAAGATTTAAGCAAACTCTAGATACCGAAAAATATGAATTAGAACAAATGAAGCTTCAATTTGAAAATGCTTATAAGTTATGTGAGAGGTTACGCACAAAGAAATAGGGAACAGAGAATATTTGAGAATTTCAATCTACCAAAAACCACTGTACTGGAATACACAGTTTCTGATAAGTTGAAATTCTTATTCTCTGTTTCGTGTTCCTGCGCAATCTAATATAATTTATTAGTTCTCTAATAATATAGTTTGATAAGTATCATCTAAAGCAATAAAATCCAATGCAATCTATTAGTTCAGTGTAAAAATGTAATTTAATAATCTGTAATAAAATATCTTGCTTAAATTTACTTTGAGTATCTTGAAAAAAATTTTAATCTTTTTTCCATGATGTACTTCTGTGGCAAAATATTCAGATACGATCGCGTGTAACTTCGAGCGTTATCCATCCGTGGACTCTCATCCTTCGTACAAATATGTACACAACGAAATTAACTCGCGTCTCAACAGGCAACTCCTCGCGACTATATTCGTCTGAATATTCCCGTTTCCAGTTACGCATGTCGTTGCAAAGTATATGTACACATCAAGCGAAAGCTCCGGAAGTGCCCATATTTCCACGCTTGTACATCGCTTGATGTTATCCAACATAGAAAATGTCTTAGGATTTTTGACAAAAATAAAGCTTTGCTTGTTGAAATTCTTACTGAATTTTTGACGTCATGTGTAGTTCACATATGATTCTAATTTTTTAATTTCTTTCAAGAAAGCAGCTTTTTCCTTGAAAAAGTTTAATGACTATCTCTCATTTTTATATTATACACAATGTTCTAATATCTTATATAATATCTATATTATAATATCTTATATATATTATACTTTTTTTTTACAAGTATAGTGAGAAAATTTTTCATATTTTTGTACCTTGTACAATAGTTATTTATAAATTGCTAAATGTTGAATAATATAATAATTCTATAGAAAATGTAATATAATTGAATATCGATTTGTAAAAATAGTATTTATAATAACAATTGCACAATACCTGTTGCAATTTTTCTAAAGAAAGGCAAGGAGGAAGAAATACGTTTTATGAAGGATTTGAAAAAGTCTTGTACATATTGATTGCTAAAGAAGAAAAGAATGGATCTAACGAATTAGAATGGAAGTAAAGTGAGGTAAAGTGTGAGGGAAATGAGGCAAAGTAGCCTATTTCATAGGAATTCCTGGGGTCACGTGAGTACCGTGAGCGTTTATTAAATTGCCACCCCCTATATGGGGGTGGCTATGCCGCCGCGACGTTGCCACGTTTAAATTTGAATTATCCGGACGGGCGTGGTCCTCAATTAGCATTCTTTTCTCCAAGAAAGGAAGAGATCTCTTAACATTCTGTTAATAAACGTCTTATTCAAGATTTAACGAAACATTTATTTTACTTTCTGAGGTTCTAAGGAATGTTTCTTCAGGATATCATAATTTTTAAATCTTGATAAAGTCAGCAAATAAAATAGTATATTTTAATATTAGAGAAAGGAATAATAGATAAATTGTATGTATATGTACATACATATATTGCGTATAATTATATAATAATAAATAAATGTATTCTTAAGTGTATATGTTATATATATATATATATATATATATATATATATAAATAATGTATAATTTTTCTTTTTGTCTTGCCATTTTCTACTCTTCTATGAAGCTTATGTTATTTAAAAATAATTAGCTTCAACTTTACATTTTGTCAGACTCTAATTTTGGCAATATTATTCTGCATTTCTGCACACATATTAATATTTGATTTATCTAAAATGAAAATGGTACTCCTCTCTGAGAAACTACTCTTTTCCAAACTCAGCACAAAACTTTGCACATCTCTATTATTTTATCATCTCTCCGCATACTAGTGCAAAGTTCGGTCGATTCTCGCAATGATGATCTCAGCAAATGTGAGGTTATTCAGAAATGATTGCCAAAATTTGCCTTGAGTTGGAAATAATCTGTTCATCAACTGATTTAAATGTGGATCTTGATTCATACAATATAAGACATAAAACTATAAGGTACAAATTAATTTTTAGAATTAGGTATATTAAATAAGATTTATAAGTTAAATTTTACATTAAAAATAGAATTTAAAGAAGAAACAATTATGGAATACTTCAAAATAAGACAATTTTATTTGCATATGTGTATTATATTTTTATACCTACTTACATAACCGCATATGTACAATTACATTCAATCTGCAAATCTATTTTGTCTTTATTTTTCTATAAGTATTAACTATTTGGATTATTTTATCTTTACTTTTTTAGAATAATAAATTAATCTAGATCACTATACGACTAAATCAAATATTAAGGAAACTGTCAGTGCAGTCGAGATTAGATTTTAATGCCTATAATAATATTTTTATATGTAAATTCGAATACCTGGTTAAGATAATATTTTTCTCGATAAATATTATATACAAGGTATCTCAAAAAGGTTGGGAACACCTGAATATAAAGAAAAATATAAGTTTTACAGAAAAGTAGTAGGGTTTTTCAGACAAAAGTTGTAGGGTTCAAAAGATCTCTTTACTGATCTTATCAGTTTGACCTTAGGTGGCGTCGCCAAGGTCAGAGCAAGATCACATCAATTTTTTTAATGGAATACCTTACTTTTTATTTTAGAATCTAATAGCTGTCAAGAGTTTTTCAAAACACTACAATAACGTTATTTTTCATAAAATACTTTATGATACTTGAAAGTCACATATCGCCGGCATTAGCATTACAAGGTGTCCGATCGACGCGTGATGGCTAAAACCTCTTAAATGTTCAGGATCATATCCTGATTAATATTTGTTAAAATCAAGGCCATTAGAGGTTATATCTCTTATTTTCATTTTTGAACTAAAAATTCATTTTTATGTAACAATGAGAATAAGATATATATAACCTTCAATGGCCTTGATCTTGACAAATATTATTCAGGACATGATCCTGAACAATATTTAAGAGGTTTTAAATCTGTTGGTCGAACACCTTATAATGCCGATGGTACTGTAACTTTCAAACATCATAACTCGAAAAGTATTTAATGAAGAAATATTTTCTTATAGCACTTTGGAAAGCTCTCGACTCCTGCTATTAGATTCTGGAATCAAAAATAGAGTATGTCTATAAAAAAAATTTATATGATCTTGATTTTGGCGACGCCATCAAACTGATCAAACTGATAAGATCAGTAAATAAATCTTTTTGAATTCTACAACTTTTGTCTGAAACATCTTTCTATAAAACTTATATTTTCCGAGATATTCAGGTGTCTCGACTTTTTTGGAACACTCTTTATATATACTATTATTATAAATATATATTATAAAAAAAAAAATATATATATATATATATATATATTTTTAAGATGCTAATAGTATCATTATGCTAATAGTATCGACGAGATCAATTTAATTGTGATATTATCTCAACTTCAATTTATATGATTGAGTTTTAAGTTTGATGCGCAGTTTATATAACAAAAAAAAGAGATATGTATTTAGAATTTATGTATAAAAACATTATTAGACACCAAGAACTATAACTTCGTATTTGCCTTTTTTATTTATTTGCTTTGAAATAAAATTCTTGAAATATGTAAATATATATATTTACAATTCTGTAATACGTAAAGTAAATATAAAATATATTTTTCAAAATTTGAAATATTTTTATAGATGTAATATTGCAGTACAGTTGTCAGTTGTATTTTTAAAATTTATAGATTTAATGGTTATTCTTTCAAGTTTTCACTATATCTTTTGAGTAAGAGTAGTTTACGATAATGGATGCACAAATGATATTAACGATTGTTGAGTGCGTACATCTTCCTTGTCGCATTGTTAGGTGCTCATTTCAAGCCGTTAACGTTCCTCAGTTTCCTTTCGTCGATTTTCCCACCTATGCTTCCTTGAAACTGGGAACATAATTGCGAAGTCTTGTCACAGAGAATTAGGCGCTTGACTATGCTTTTCGCTAATGCCTCTACAATCTATACTAACGAGAAAATTATATCATTCCATTCAGAATCGATAGCGACCTCGTGTGACACAAATGCAACAATTTTATTTTAAAATACATCTATATTTATATATTATATACCTATTATTATATAATATATACCTATAATTAATGTACATACCTACATTTATATGTATATGAATGTATATATGTGTATATATATATATATATATATATATATACACATACTACAATACACATACTACAATATCAATCTTCATGTTTGCTACAAAC
>Ga0157364_1001721_pt1 | contig 19126 bp, 10 predicted proteins | sample AttsexASBM2_FD_111476 | JGI IMG/M metagenome (GOLD analysis project Ga0157364, IMG submission 111476) | Fungus gardens microbial communities from leaf cutter ant in Ribeirão Preto, State of São Paulo, Brazil - Atta sexdens ASBM2 | ecosystem: Host-associated > Fungi > Mycelium > Unclassified ...
CGTGCGTGTGTGTGTGTGTGTGTGTGTGTGTGTGTGCGCGTGCGTGCGTGTGTGTGTGTGTGTGTGTGTGTGTGTGTGTGTGTGTGTGTGTGTGCGTGTGTGTGTGTGTGTGTGTGTGTGTGTTTTGTATTCTTAATATATTATTTCTTATTTTGCATTTTAATTGCTTCTACAATTTTTTTTCTGACGATTTCGTAGATACAATTTAATTTTAAATTTTCGAAATTTAAAAGTTTTTATAAAGTAAAATAGCAAATGATATAGCCTTGCAGAAAAAAGATTATTATAATAAATATTTGAAAAATTTATCTTTACATATATAAATGTTAAAATTTTTTGCTTCTATTTATTAATTTTTTGTTTATTATTTTAAAAAATTTCTTTCATAACAGTTATTATTATATTATCTTATGTCAAAAATTATTATACACATTCAAATTTTGTTATTATTAACTGACTAATTTGCTTTGAATCCAATAATTTTATTAAATATATATACTGTACAAACTCTTTCCAATTCCATATCTTGTAATTTTATAAATCATTATAATTTTTTTTAACATACAAAATAATACAAAAAAAATTATCAAATCAAACATTCCTCAGTAATTTTGTAACACACATCACAATTTTATACAAAAAATTGCAAAATAGTAAGAAAAAATGATTTATTTACTAAAGTACAACCTTCATCTACTCACCTATTCCTGCCTTCTTCTTCGTCGGATCTTCTATGCGGCCGGATGGCTTAACTTATAGTCTCAGCGGAGGTTAGATTTTGCCCCGAAACAAACGTAGGTTTTAGGGATGAAACGCCGACGGAGTAGCAAAGCGACGACGGGCTTCAGGGTGGTTTCCAAGGGACTGCTTCGTGTCGAAAACGCCTGGACGACTCTCGAGCTTCGGCCTGACTCGGCCTGCCTCGAGCCTGCCTGACCCAGTTTCATCTCGCGCACCTACGCAGCCACCCTCCCCGGGGGTGCTTTTACGTAGGCGTGGCCGTGTCCAGACGACTGGTGGGAGTTGAAGAGTAAAACATAGTGGTAGATACCAGGGCGTGTCGCCATTTCACCAATCCCGAAGCGAACGTCACTTTTGACGTCAAAGGGAAGAAGAGTGTAAAGGAAAGCGAATATGCCAATTTTCCTTTTTGTTTATTTTTTTGTGTTTCCAGGAACCTTTTTGTTTATCTTATTCGCGGTTTCCGTGACAGAACTATCTGTTACTATACTTTTATGTATTATTCAATTCATCTAAGGTCATTGAGACGAAAAAGGGTTCAGCAAACAAAAATCTTAGGATCTTCAGACTGCTGATGAAAGATGGAGACAGATTGACGTTCAAAATAATGAGAAATATGTCTATAAACTTCCGAGACATGCATATTTCAACAGTTATGTCATATATGTTGTTACACTTGAAGATGCTCGACAAATGTTAATGTACAAAACATAGAGAATTATCAGTTTTAAATAATGTTGCAATTTTAGCTCGTTTATAATCTTAGGAATAAAATAATATTCAAGCTGTTAAACTCATTAATCATTTTATTGTCTTATAAGTTTATTGTCATACTACTTGCAGCTTTTTAAAAAAGAATTTGAAAAAAGGATAATTATAAGAAGATAAAACTAAAAGAAATAATAATATTATTATAAACAATATAAAATAATGTTATTAGAGAAACAGTTATCTTTCATTCTTTAGTCTTTCAAAATTTTTTATCAGCTAGAAATTAAATAAAATCGAACATCAATAAACAGATCACTTTCTCTTATAGACTAATAATAATTCTCTTATAGACTAAATCTCTCTTTAAAGTAGTAATCAATGTGTCATCGATTTACCAATCAGAGGACAATGTTGAAATGTTAAGTTTATATCTCCAGATACATCTAGAACAGAAACGGAACGCTCATTAGAGTGCGCAACGGGCTACCATAGAAGAATCTAATTGCTGATGGTCCGATTTCTTCAGCAGAAAATGTCGCGACGCCTGCGTCGTCTTCCGCCGACAACGGGGGTGGATCGGGACTGAAGAACGTGAACAGGTAGCAAACAGGGACAACATTACTAGAAGAGGAAGAAACGATTATGGTTACACCGACGGCGGGGGTGGAAAGGACAAAATGGACGGCAACCAATAGAACGCTGGGACAAAATGGCCGTCGGTGAATTTAATCAATACCGTCCTCCGTTGTAGGTGGAGGACAGGACGAGACCCAGAAAGGGCCAGGATCGTAACTAGTGTACCACGCGTACTTCTCTTACTGACATCGATATATTTTGCGTTTCATGTAAGCGTGTAAATCTTCTATGTGGATGCAACATGATTCTTCTATGTAACATGACCCATGAGAACTTACTATTCTTGCAATACCGTGTCAATGTTTCGCGTTACAACAAACAAATCGAAATCAGAATTTATACGAGTATCAAAACAGATTTTTAAATAACAGATTCTAATTAAGGAATATATTATAAAATATATGAAAAATCCCATACATACATTTATACTAAAACTGTAAAATTTTATATTAATATTTTAATTCGATTGTTTTGTAATAATTGCATTTTTGTATCTAATTAATTATTCTTTTCTTTTGAAATAATGATATAATGTAAAAGTATCGATTATATGCCGATAAAACACAATTATCACTAAATGTAATTATTCCAAATATGATAAGTAAATTATGTGACAAGATTAAATTATCGCGTGCCCCGAATTAATTCCAATAATAATTTCATTCCATTTATCTTTATAATTTATTATAATTTAAAATAATTATTTTCAATCTTTTAAGTTCTTTAACAAACAAATAATTCAATTAAAATCTAATAAAATTCGTTAAATTTGATCTGACTAATTATGTTACCATCTGAAGATTGTAATACTTATAAAATTAATCTTGCTGAACCATAACATTATCATTATTAAATCGGATTTCGGATCGGACAATTAAATAGTCATGTATATGAATTCCTACAGCCGTAATGGAAGACAGTAGTTATGTCTGAAACAATGTCGTTGTTCAGCTCGGTTGTCATGATGTATCAACAAGGAAGGAGCATTATCATCGCTTGAAAAGCTTTAGCATAAAGTTTCTACAAGCAGCAACTATCAACTCGAGGTGACTGTTTTAAAGAGAGGATCCAAGTTGTTTCACACTATGGTTGTGTGTGGCACGGAAAGGAGTAGGTCGCCGATTTAATGGAACGTATAGTCGGACAGCATCGATCCCACATCCACTTTTCATCCTTAAAAGAGAGCAACCACAAAAATGCTCTGACAATCTTTTCATTCTTCATCTCTTGAGAAACTAAAATCGAATTGACATTCCGTATTATGTTCGCAAAAGGATTTGTCTAAACATATTATACAATTAAAAATTTGATATATAACATTAATTTACTGTGATACCTCTGTCTCGTTTTTCCTTTATCTCTTCTGTAGAGATTTGTTATATTAAATGTAACATATTTTGTTAAACGTTTCATAAATACATTTTTATTGGGTTTTTAGAAAATTCCAATCCTTCGATAATTAATCATTGGCAATTTCTGTAAAATTTATTTCTTGCCAAAAGTTAAATTACTATGTTATAATTAATAACTATTTATGCTTCTTTTTGCATTATTTTTTACATGTGAATTTCATGTGATGCACAACACATTTGTACGCGCATTTACTTTCACAATTTATTTATTTACAAATTTATTGACATCGTCAAACACAAGAATTTTTTTGTAGATATATTAAATATAAAAGGCAAAGAATAAAATAAAGACTGGAAACATAAAATAAAATTTTTTATAAAATATAATATTGTTTACAATCTTTTAATTGTGTGCACATACAATCTTTTTTTCTCAGTTACTTCTTACTAAAAAATTTATGTCACTTAATTTATCTGAAAAAAAATCAAACGCAAGTGAAGATCACGTTTAATTTATCTGATTCAAATGTAAAAACTGTCTACTTTTAATAATTTATCTATTCTCGATTTATTATTTCAATGATGCCATAAAAATCAATATATGATTTTTGATGATATTGTATCTCTATCTTTTATTGATAATAGAATATATATAATAGAATATATAATAGAATATTTTTCTGCTTATTTAAAAAGCATAATTCGTTTATTTCATCAAACTTACTTATTTTTATTATTTGGCAAAATATTTATATCTTGTCTTTGTTCTTAAAGCTACAATTTTAATTATTTTACATTTTATCTGTTAAATTATGTAAATTTTTAAATCTAGCAGCTTTAAAAAATGGAAATATTAAACTTAGAGATGTAATTTTTTATTTATTTTTGTACAGTTGAAATTTAATTTGTACAGTTACGCAATTTAAAATTTAAAAAAGTAACAAGAATCATAATAATAGTAAAATCAGAATAATAAATCATATAATTTATTATGATATAATAATAAATAATTTTTAGAAGCAATGAAAATTAGGAACAATTCTTACGAAATTCTACAACTTTTGTAATGTTTGTTTTATGGTAATATAAAACATATTTGTAAATATTTAAACTATCATATTAATAGCGTCTAAATTTTTTATTGTATTTAAAATATAAATTTGAAATATAAATTTAAATATAACGGAGAGAAATTGATAAATTAAATCCTTTATAAGTAAGTTAATTTTTAATTTTTTTTATAGATTTATATTAATACATTTGTACATAGAAATTTGATTATTTATTGAAATCTCAATTTTATTATAAAATGATGTATAATAATTGAATATAATTAAATGTAAATGTAATTTTTTATAAATTAGTTGTATTATTTGATTACAGACTGCCATCATCATAATATATATATTTATACTTTATATATGCAAACTTAAACAATTTAACTGAATAGAATCAATAAATTTAATCTCGTTTAATTTTAATTTTAAATCGAAATTTGCCAGCATGTTTTGTTATTGTGAAATATATGTTTAAATTAAAATAAATTAACTTTGTAATTTATAATATGTTATAAAAATTTATTGTGCAATGTAATAAATTACGATACCATTAGAATAAAATTCAAAATCATTTTTAAAATTATTTGAAATCTGAAATACACACACACACACACACACACACACACACACACACACATGTGCCGTAAAATTTTTATATCTAATATATTTTCAATAACTTATTTTATTAATTTAAACTTTATTTAATTTAAACTCGCTTTATAGAATAAAATATACAGAGATACATTTATATGTACGTGTAAGTGACAAACAATAATTTATTCAATTAAAATAATTATTAATTATTTTAATAATTCACTGATTAATTTAATTACATTTCTTTTTTTGGATTTTTTCTGAAGTTATAAACATTTGTATTCACGTTAGAGAGTTTTGCTATTAGTAGTGTTTGACTAGTAGTGTTTATATGGATATCATTCAAATGTTAATAACATTTAACAAAATTCCAAAAAGAATAACTATATTACGAAATAAAAAGAGCAATTGGGAATTAGCACTCTAAATTGTGCGCATTACTTATAAAAAAATCTATCGTATTTAGACGTTTACATTAAAATATGTACATGCTCCGGATAACTTTTTAATCATAATTAGTAAAACGTTATAGTAATGTACGTTTATTAAGATATTTTTGGTTGGTCTTGTTATTTTTTATAATTCTTCAATAGGCGGACAGTTAACTTTCTATAAAGAAGACCAGGACATTTCATGATCTTAAGCATTTAAATACATTCAGGGCTAGACATCATATATTTGAAATACTTTTATTTAAAACACAGTATTTGCAATACAAATGTGTTTTGTATTTTATATTTCAGCGAAGCGCATAAAAGTATTTTGTATTTAAAATTGAAAGATTAAAAGTATTTTGTATTTTGTAATTCAAATAATAATTGATTGTTAATCTTACTATTTGAAATATAAAATACAAATTTTTATATGCTCCAAATAGAAAATACAAAATGCAATTGTCTTACAAATACTATTTTTTAAATATATATCCAGCTCTAAATTAACGTTTCGTTATATGCTAACATTAATGTTTTGTTGATGATAGCTAAAAAATTAGTTAAAACATATAAATATTACTATTTTTTTTATATAAAAAAATTACAACGACTATTTCAAGCCATCACGAAATAAAAACATATTTGTAGCACAAAATTAGCTAATAAATATTTCTTAATTTAATGCTTTTTTTTTAAATCTCATTTAGTATTATACTTTCTAAAAATAATAATAGGACTTTTCTTTAGAATGTATTTCTGTAATTTCGTAGTTCAAATTAAAAAGAATATTGAAAACAGATTAGAATGTTTGGCATCATTTGCAATTATTATCTAAAAAATCATTCATGATAAATAATCTGAACGTTCTTATAATTCTAATTTAAACTGTGAAATATTCACGCATCAACGATCATGTTCTGATCTTGTTTAGCTCGTTATGATATATTGACATTTTTTTGTAATCGAGCAGTAACAACTTGTTGTGATTAAATATATCCTAAAAGACTTTTAATCTGTACGAATAATTTTTCTGGAAACCGAATTTGAGGCACCAAGTTCAGAATGCCAATCTGAAATTTTTTCAGAATTGAAAAAAACTACGTCACTCGTATTACTTTAGAAAATATTATTAAGTCTGCGACTTTATCATATAATCTAATAATTATTTATAATTTAATTTTTAAAGATTTTCTATAAATTATGTTATTGAAGATATAACAGCGTAATTACGGAAGAAATGAAATACTATATTGAAATACTATATTGAAAATTTTTTAAAAAGTTATTCCAAGTAATGCTTTTATTTTAAATAGAACTTTATTTTTTTATATAAATATAGACAGAAGAAATCTTTTAGTAATATAAAATATATCTCAAAGTAATATTATTTTTATTACTTTATAAATATCTAGATCATATTCTTTCCTGACATTATACTTGTAATTTTTTTCTCTTATTTTTTGCTAGTTAGAAAATATTGATACTGTATTTAAAAAGAATATCTATTTGCACTAGGTTCTACTTATGCTAAGATCGGCCCTGCTTGAAATGAAACTATAAAACCATCAGAGTTGTGCGCTGTAATAGATATTTGTATTTTGAACGTCGATGTGTGTACTTCTTCTGAAAGTCACTTTCAACGGATTCTTTAAACTGAAAGGAACATCAATATTCGTTTTAACAGCAGATTTTTATTTCTGAACGTTCTAATAAAACTCTGTTAAAGGAAGTGTTTTGGAGGAAGTATTTCGGAAATTTGATCTTTTCCACATTAAAAGTGAGTAGAATATATGCTATTAAATTTTATTCTATTTCAAAGATATTCTTTATAATAATTTGAATTTTCCAATTAAATTAAACTTATTGTCATGATTTGTCGGATTTTTCAAAATCAAAATGATAAATTCTTAAAGTAATACGACGCTAAAATCGCATTATTCAATACTCGCGACATTCATCTAATAACGTTAATTATATTATCTAAAATGCCGCAATTATTAAGCTCATCTCTATCCTCGTTTATCCAATATACATAGCGGCTACCGAAATCCTATTCTGACTCTCTGGAATATATACATGCGAGAGCGCGGTCAGACTCCTGGAATTCCTCCTTAGCCATACATCCCTTCCAATAAGCCGGTATCGGAACGCGGAGCCGCATCCCCTTCAGAATATTGATTAGCCATCATTTTCAGATGACGCCTACGTTCTGTTGGATATTCCTGTTGGTGTTGGCGTTGGTGGGCCGCGCTACGAGCGTACCAAGGCCTCTCACGGTCGACGCTTGCGCCCTGCTCTGCAATCCCGGGGCAGAGACTGAGTCCGAGCGAGAGAGGGATGTGCACCTATTTCCCCGATATCCCAAGGTAAACTGCAAGCTCCAGTCCCTCAGCGACGAGCACCAGACGTTTGCTATTATGAGCCACTGTTTGAAACTGTGCTCTTACGAACTATCAATCGCGTCGGAAGTCAACTGTTTTGCTCTGAGATCATCCCTTCAAGCAAGTATAGGATGTTATTGTGATGCTTTAACACCCTTGAGTCCGAACACTATGCGCCTTCACGAAACTTGGCGGCTCAGCTTTTTGGTAAAGGAGTTGGCGAGCGATATCATGACTACGATTCTCAAGTCACCTCTCGACGTAATGATCCTATGCGAGATCCATCAAGAACTGTTCAAAGACGTCAACATATTACATGGAGAGTTGTACACAAAATGTTTAAACTCAGAGAGTTCAAACTCAAATGACTCACCCGAACGAGCAAAACGAAATATCGAAGAGGGTGAGATAGATGAATTCGACGATGACGACAACACTGTGGAACTGGTTGGAGATATACAGAAGGATGAAAACATAAAGTCGGTACCACGACATCAGGAGAAACATAATTCGCTATTTTTCGAAAATCTGGACTTGTCCAGAGAGCAGACTGCCGAAGTTTCCTCGCATCAGGAGCAGGACAATCCAATATTAGGTGAACATAGTGAAAATTCAAATTGTCATGCAGAAACGTGCGACCGACTTTTATAAAGAAGTCTGTCAATGTTAAATGAGTTAAAAAGCTGAACAATTATAAAATATATATAGACAAAAATAATAGACAGGAGAAAGAGTTTGCGTGAAGACCACGAATTTTCATATCTTGCGTAGATTGTCAGTTTATAATTAATTTATTACGCAAAAGTGTTTTTCATCGTAATCGGGGAGGCATAAAATAGAAGTAATCTGAAGCATATGATTTTCTTTCCAATTTTGTTATTCAAATTAATTTTTGTTTAACGTATAATAATAATTGTAATACGTAAGAGAAATTAACAAATTTTTTTTTGGATAACTAAAAATTTGATATTGTAATACATTATTACATGCGTAATTCTAAAAATTACATAATAACAAATTATTGTTAGACTAATAATTCAAGCTATATAAAAATATTAATTTGTTATAATGTTCCATTTATAAATAAAATTGTATCTTTTTATATTTTTAATATATCTTTTATATATACTTTTGTATTCTTCTATTTTTATATGTATTTATATTTTTACACATATTTATATTTAGTTGTCGATTTTTACTCTCATTTTTATACAGTCTGTACAAAAAGTTGAAAAATATAAAAGTAAAATGAATTATTACAGAAGAAAGTTAGTGACAAACATGGCACGTATTAATATAATTATGTGTAAAATAATATAATCACTAAGTTAATGATTAATATAAATGATAAGATTTTTCACTTAATGTTTAATATTGTAATCGCTTTAGGCCTAAGACAGTTCTACACAAGTCCAGTTCACACGGGGTTGCATTACATTTTCTATTTTGATTCAGAAAATACGACGCTGGAATTTTCGATTTCATGATTTAATTGATACACAATCCTTCTAAGTATTTCAGATAATATGTAATTTTCCAAAAGAATCTAGTGCAATGAAACATGATCACTAAATGAAAATGTACAATTAAATTCGATTTCATTTCATTCGATTTAATTACTATTACAACACGTTAAGAAACAAAAAACTAAAAATTAAAAACTAATAATGTATTCTAATAGATATTATTATTATGTTTTTACAATATCATATTCTATAATATATCGTAGACATTGCCTTTTTATCTTACTGAGTACCATACGTAACTTAAATAAAAATATTTCTGTATATCTTTTATGTTTCTCATATATTAATTGTCTTATAAAAATATCCTAATAACAAATAATCTTTTCCTAATCGATAATTATAAATGGAAGATGGATACTTGTTCCCTGATAAATAATCTTTACTAAACAGTAAGAAATAATAAAAATTTCATGAAGTTAATCATTTCAAATTTAATAATTACGTGTTTAAAATTTGCTATTTTTCATTAAAGCAAATTAATTATATCTATATATACGTCTATGTTAAGACATAATAAACATTTCAGTCAAAAAGCTTGCGACGTGTGAGCAGGACATCGATGTGTGATATGTGTATTATGCAATAAATTCTATTTATATGCGCGCACGATATGCACGTGCATTCTCGCGCTAATTATAGTTTACATAAAGCAATTAATAATTTTTATACAACGATAGAATATATACAATGTAAATAAGCAAGCGAAACAAAATCCACGTCTTCCACACTTTGTAGTTAAATTACTGTTTCTTGGCAACGGCTTTGTATGATATTACTTAAACGATAAGTATAAGGCGCAGATTATTTATTGATAAAGCGCAGATAATTTACTCGTTGTTTAGTGCAATAAGTCTTGGCCGGCATCAATACGTCGTCGATCGTCATCGACTGTGTGACTTCCAATTGGAAAACTATTAACTTTGTAAAATAAATAATTATTTGTATTGATAGTACAGCGAGTAATCGACGGCGTGTTTGTTTATCGTGCCAAATTAAGAAGAAAAAGTTGTGACGCGACAATAAGACGTAGACCCTAATATGCCTGTACGATGTATTTTAAATCGTATCGCGCTCTCGGTTTTCAATCGATAAAGACATGCATATTTTAGCTCTGAGAATTTTTTAATAGCAGCAGACAAATGAAGAGAACGAGAATAATGATTAAATAGAATGTTATTTGTTGAATGTCTAAGAAGAATGTTATAATTGTAATTTAATTATGTACATATAATAATATTGAAAAATCGATTGATCATCAAGAGCGTGATTAAATTTGGCTCTAATAATCGATCATCTTATACTATAATGTATATGTAATTATTTATATAATTAATTGTATATATACGCATATTAATTATATTTATATAAATATTCATATTAGTCTATTATTACTCTATTGCATGTATATTATATTATAGTAACATAAAAAAAAAATACAATGTTGTCGCATTAACCTTCTCTCATATTTTTATCCATATATATTATAATTATATAATCTGCAACAATCACTTTTTGTAACTAACATGTGATATACAAACGAAACGTCTTAAAAGATTTTCAAATTAAATAAAGTAACTGCTTAAAATATTCATGCATTGAGTTATGCGGATAATTCAACTCCTTTTAAAACACAATCTTTTTAATTATATTTATATTAATCATGTCAATATTATTAATTATATGCATATATGTCATAAAAGTTTACATACTTAATTATGTAATAATAAATATGTTGTTTATAACAAAATTTAAAAATTCTGTTATTATTATTTTAGTATTATTACCTTTTTTAACAAAAATTGAAGTATCTTGTGACTAATAATATAACAAATTTGCGACAATGTTAATTTGAAAAATAATCTTCTTAAAAATAATCTTTTTTGTTTATAATGAAACATTAATATTGAAAAATTAATATTGAAAGTTTTGATTATTATATCATATGCTAAAAATATAGTAAAGCCTTTTATCGACCGACGCGATGAGAGTATCATACTTAGGAAAAGTAACAGTACTTTATCGATGATAACTTATCTGTGATGAAAGGTATAAGTCCTTTCAAATTAGATCACTAACTCTAAAAAGAGATGTTATATTGACAATGGATATAAATACTATTTTAATATCATTTATTGGTATTATTTAAAAAATTAAATTTTGAAGGGAGAATTTTATTTATCCAACTATTTATTCTACTAATCAATAATTTGTTTTATTCTTTTTATTAAAATTATGTACATAGAAGATAATATCTAGAAGATAATTTTTTGAACAATATAGTTCCAACAATTTGCAATTCTTCATATTTCCTTTAATTAACATATTCATATTAGATGTTGATGTTAAAAAAAATTAGTTATTAGAAAATTACTTTTTTAATATTTTTTAATAAACATATTATTTAAAATTTCTTATAAATAATAAAAGAACTATCCTTTTTATTATCCAAAATCATAAGTAATAAAATAATAAAATTTAAATTTCTGTTAATAATATACTTTACGATAAAGTATTTTAATATAATTGTTTAATAAAAATCGTAGTGTTAAATAAAAGTAGATATTAATCTTAAACTATGATACTTTATTAAGTTTTTTCACGATATATGGTCTATGTAATACGTCTGAAACATCTTTATTTCCCTGAAGAAAAAGGCAATCAGGATGGTCTTTAATCACATTACACTTTCTGATAGCTTATTATCTTTTTCACACACTACATTTCTAGAACATAGTCTACTTTCTTATAAAAGCCGTTTCAACCATCGAAGAGGCATCAGTCAAGCATCATCTCTCGGATACATCCCGTTCATTCAGGTGAAAACGTCATTTTTAATTATAATAATTATAAATAAATATAAATTTATATAGTCTTTCTTATTTTCACATTATGTATTTTCTTCCTCTGTATATAGATTTTCTTAATACTTAAATCTATTCATTCATTGAATCATTTCACATACTAAAGTATTTCTGATTTTTCAATAATTCTTCAATTTCATAGCGTAACTTTATGTGCTATTTTTATACACAAGTTGATCATTGTCAGTTATTATGAATTTTGATATTTTATGATAAATCAATACCCTCTTGGACGAACTTGTGACGTTACTTGCAAATAATGTAGGTCGACTGCATTTGATAGAGACATTTGTCTTCAAATCATTTCCCCGAGTATAAAAGCTCACAGCTTTGCGTCGTTCGTAACATTCAGCGTCCGAATCTTCTAAGAATCACGCAAGTTCTTTTCGTTTTTTCAAAGAAGAGTAAGCTTTTTTCGTTCTACATTGAATTTTATTTATTATAAATTTTTTTATTATTATTGTTTATTTCTAATTATTAAACTGATGATTTATTTATGACAGTAAATAAAATAAGATAATAATTATAAAAAATTGTTATTATAAATAGTCACTAAATTCTTCATTTTTTATTTCAGACGAAAATAAATCAACGCATCGATATGGTTTCCATTCGCCTTATTCTGACTCTCGCTGTTATTATGGTAGCTTTCGTCATCAGTGCAAATGCTGCCTATAAAAAACCACCTTTCAACGGTAGCATATTCGGCAAACGATCTAACACTGTGACTGGTAAGTATCTTTATAAAATATTTATAACAAAATTTAATTTTATAAAGAAAAGTCCAATTTTAAAGCTTGAAATAAATTTATGTTAAACTTTAATATTTAACATAAATAGATAAAACTAACTCCATTTGTTAAATGTTTATTTAATATTTTTTTATACATTAGAATATCAATTAATATATTTTTATTATATAGCATATTATATATATAAAATACTTAAATCAGATCTATATTTCCTATCCCAGATCTATATTGCCTCAAACTTTCATTTGATAGGTTTTATGTTCCTTTTTACGTTAAAAATTATTCGAAGAATTTTATCGATCTTAAAATACTTTTCGCTTACAAATAACTGCAGTTCACAGAATTTTATTGTATCAATTTATATTGAGACTGATTATTTTTTCTTATTTCCCAAAAGATAATCAATAAATTGTTTTTCTTTTCAGATTATGAAGTTACCAGCCGCGCTCTATCAGCGATTTGCGAAGTCGCCAGTGAAACTTGTACCGCTTGGCTGTCTCATCAAGAATCCAACTGAAGATGAAAAACCGACCGAGACAATCCATGATTCTCGCCAACTGATCGACTCATGAAACAATGTAACTAACCGACTCCTGTAAAGTACCTGCAATCATGCGCTTGAAAATTCACATTGTCTTCTATCAATAATTGTTTCATTACGCGTCATATATTTAATCGTAACTTTATACATAAACAATATTGTAATTACGATGGTTTAAGCTTTCACGATCTAGTTTTATTTATCAAAAGTGTCCCAAATAAAGTATTATGATTTCAAGAGTTATAATTAGTATTTTTATTATTTTTATCTCCTATCTTTCATTACATAAAAAAGGCATAAAAAAATTAACTAACTCTCAGCAGCAACTAAAAGCTTTAAAAACACTAATAATTCTTTGGTAGTTAAATTTAAATTTGTAAAAAAAAAAATATAATACAGTTCGGCTTTCAAGATGATAAAAACTCGTTGTTTTGACAAGTACAGAATTTCTTTAGAGTTTTATATCCGAAACAATAAAAAATTTTACTGTTTCTCAAAAACTCTTATTGCTGACGGAAAAGTTAAAATTTATGTTGTCGGTTTTATGTTAAAAGTTTAATATATATTATATATATATATATATATATATATATATATATATATATTTATTTTATAATACTAACTATAATAACTATTTATTTTCATTTAAGTTATTACACAATAATATTGTGACAATTTTTTAAACAATTATGTAATAAAATAATTATCGATTAGAACTTTTAAAATAGTCTAATGTCTAAAATAATAAAGTATGTATTTAAAAATGTTTAATTTGAGTAATTTGAATACTTATAAGAGTTCATTGCAATTCAGTTAAATTAGAAGCAATTTGATATGGAAAGCACGTATCATTCACCTGCTTGAATAAGGGTTATTGTCTATTGTCTACTGCTGAAAAAACATGCAATACGAAGCAATCGCAAAAGTATTGACACATATTTGATTGGCTTACTTTATAAATATATGTACAATATTTTATGTATTATACATAAATATTCTACTTATAAGTATTCAACTGCAATAACAAAATCGTGTTGATAAAGAAATTTCACTTTTACAATATTAAATTTTATTTTCAAGTAAATAATGTAGCAACAATCATATTCTGCAGTAAATGGGTTGTAAATTTTTGTATGTAAATTGCATGTATGTTAAAATACACAAAAATAATTTTTCTTTTAAAGTTTATTAAGAATTTATGTCAAATTAAAGTATGAGGTATTTTACTTGTGGACGATAAATATTCCGCTGATAAAAGCCAGCCGAGAAATTTATTCTCGGTACTGTTAAAGACAAACACATTGGTGTTAATTTACAAGACGTACATGAACTAAATATTTAATTACTCTTTAATCAAGTATAAATACGCTGAGTTAATGGAATTAAGTTCATTGCATTCAGTTTATCTTCAGGTAAGGAAATATTATTCGTCGTGCTATGCTCGTTCGTTATGAATCTATCTTTCTATTAAATTTCGATTTTTACAAAAAAATCTACAGTTTTTATCATTATATCTCTATAGTGATATTAAATTAGAATAACCAATACCTTTCTTATGGTTCTCAAAAAGAAGAGCAAATATCATATCTCTGAATATATAATATGTGCTCTTTACAGAATTTTGAAGCAAATCGTTTAACAGTTAAAATAGATATTTTTATTCGTAGCGCTTGCAATTAAAATAGCTATTATTATATATGTTTAATTAACTATCTGAAATAACAATTATTTAAAAAATTATTTTTAAGATCAAGATTATGCCATAGATTAATTTTCAGTTGCTTTCTATTATGCGAAAAAATTAAATATCTACATATAGAATACTTTCTCACTGAAGACGTTCAATGGCGCGTTGGCGATTACGGAAATTCTTTATTTACTTCTATTCATGCAATTGCATAGCATCAAACATTTCCCGTAACATCCTACGAGGCATCAATTCTATAGAATGCATTTTACTCGCACGGGTGCGCAGTTGAATATTTCTGTGCGCGTTACGCGAACGAGGATAAACAGTCAGCGTGATTCAAATACGATGAGGTTTCACGACGTGCAAACTTCTCGTCGATTCTCCTTCGCCCACAATCCTTGAGTACTCCGGTCCACTCTTCGCGATAATGGAAGAAGCCGTATGTACGCGAAAAATCGTTCAGTGTTCGCCGAATGCCCGCGAGACGCGCATCCTTTCCGCGAGAATCGGCAGATTTCTATGGCAATCATTTATGTGTTGACCGCGATCGAGAATGCCACGTCAATTGAAACACGTTCACCTGTTAAATTAATTGTTGCGTCTGATTGTAAGGCGTGTAATCGATGTGATGTGCAAAGGGTGAAGTTGCTCTTGAAGACTGAACTGCGTTTGATTCATTACAGGCACTGAACTGTTACTTTCTCGAAATGATGCTGCAGAGGGTGTGTGCTCGATGGATCGGAGGTGTCTTTTTTAATGGTAAATTAAATATCTTTATATGTCGTATAAATTTGCAAAGATGACATATATATGTTTACTCTTTGTCTAATTATAATATATCTAAAGAATAATGCCTTGTTTATTTAAATATTAAAATATTCAATATTATTTTTTGTGCAATGAATATTCAGCTTTTCTCATTGGAGCCGTCATGTTATTAATATGTGAAAATACTACAATTGCGGAAGAAGTGCCAGCATTCTTTTTGAAAATCGCCAAAATACCAACTTTGCCGAGAGTAGGTCGAAGCGGAAGATTTGAAGATTTCTTTTATAAAGCTGAAAAGCATATACCCCGAATTGGTAGAAGCAATCAGCACAAACAGGTATCTAATTATTGGAACTAACGTAATTATTGCAATCTTTTCTGTATTATTATATATATTTGTATTATTGTATATTTTTGAGATATCATTTATGTAATAATTATTATATAATAATTATACTAAATAATACTTGAATTGCATTTTTTAAGTCAACCAACCCTCTATTGCTGCAAGACGAACAGGAAACTTACTCCGATTTAACTAAAAGGCGCATAGATTATCCTTCAAAAGGTTAGCAATTCCATTGATATATTTCTTCGTATTATATCTAATTGAATAATCCTATGCCTTATTTTTTCTTGTCAGTTGAAGAATGGTCCTGGCAGAACTTTCCTCTAGCAATCGAAGGTCCAAAAGAACTGTGGCGAACATTAGCTGGATATTCAAAAGATGGTACTGACGAGTAAGTTTTACGAAATCAGATTGTGGAAAAAAATATTTAATTTGCTAATTAATATAATTTAATACTTAAAAAATATTAGAATTTATTAGAATATACATATGTGTATATATATATATATATATATATATATATATATATTTTATGAGATTGAGATGTTTGTTTGAAACATGTTACAAATTATTGAGTTTTATATAATAATTTTGAAACTTTTTATCAATAATTATTTAATTAATTTAAGCATCGAAAATGAAGTGTGGCAGAGGAAGAAAAGGACTGAATCAGCAATCACACAAGCAAAATAACAAAAATCCAGAAATTATTTGTCGCTTTGGAAAAGTTAAATAATATACGGCTTTTGTTATTATATGGTGACGGGAAATAATTAAAACTAATAAATACATAAATATTAAATGGCTTCATATTTCTTCAATTTTTTTGAAACCTCCAAATGGAGATTTCAATAAATAATCAATCTTTTAAACTAATTATAAGACTTAATTTGTTTCAAGTTACAATAATGTACAGTGTATTAGCAAAATTTGACAATTTGTCATTAGAAAATATACTAATTGTCTAGAATGCAGATTAACACTATTGTATATTTCATGATCAAATTTTTCTGATTGTTCTTATCAATGTGAGAATATTTATCTGAAAACAATGTGAAATCTGAAAAATTTTATTTTTCCTTCTCTTGTTCCTATATAATCCCGAATAAAAAATCTAATTAATACAATTTTTCATTACAATTAATTCTGTAGTATATATTATGTTTTATACATTACTAGCATATTATATATCTCATGTACAAAAAGATAATTTATTTTAGATGTAATTAATATCTTTAATTTTATAATTCGTTTAACTAATAAAATCCTTGGCATTTAGATTAAGATTTTCATTTATATCATAATTTATGATAAATATAACATAAATATATAATATTATAATATTATAAATATAAAATATAAATATAATATAAATATAATATAAATATAATATTATTAACAAAGAAGTAATAAAGTAAAATTAATTAACTCTAAGAAAAAATAAAGAAAAAATACCTGCGGCCTAATATAATACATGTACTCACATCGAAATTATAGACTAAGATAGAAACAGTTGCAAAAATTGCAAGCAGAGAAAATTTTTTGCCGTTCCCTCCTTCTATATGCATTTTGCTTAATCTGACACACTGTGTTTTTACGGACGTTTGTAATTTCCACGACTTATGGAAAATTGCCGACGCAATCGAACCCATACTTATAAGAGACCAACTTTTTCGATGCATGGCAACTTGCGCGACAGTTGTTCGCTGAAATTGCATATGCGAATCCCCTTACCTTCGCGTCAGTGATGCGACAAATAATAATATTCTATAACATTCCCGAAAACGTGCATGTAACAAATGAAAATCGACGTAATATTTAGGTTGAGTTCCGTTTACGCTCGTGAAATTATTTCATCCTTGTTGTTTATCAAATATTAAACAAAGATAAACGATATTTGCGAGCGTGAGAGCGTCAAATAGAACGCACTTTTTAGTAAAGAAAAGTATAGCTGTATATACATAAATGCATATTCCTCGATAAATAATTTCAAGACGCACTGCACGTAACACTGCGAGGCATCGTTTAATGTGATGAATACGAGATGTTGATGAGCGATATGCAACGACAGATACTGATAAATAGGAAAATGATAGGCAATTTATAGACAAAATATAGTTTTCGTTATAATAAATGCGTGGTGACCTCCGGTTATCACGATCGTGAGCCATGTCTTATTAGAAACAGCTTAAACTTTGTACAAAGTGAAAACAATTATCATTAATGAGAAAGTAAAATCCTATGTGCATGTGATCATTTCTCAGACATGAGAGATTCAAGCGTAGATGGACTAGATTGTGATAAGGAATTGTTTTAATATCTGCAAAGAGAGAAACTTGAGAATGGACGTGCATGAATTTTAGAGGAATTTATTTATTAGAGCATCTATATATGCATCTATACAACACATGCACGTTAACCTGTATCATGGATATGCTAGAAGATAAACATGGACATATCTAAAGAGTAACAAATCTATGATCTCCGATTTTCTTCCGTGTTATATATATAATTCTATTTCGTAATATGTTCACAAAATACTGGTAATAACGAAATAATAAATTATAAAAATAAAAATTATAAATAATAAAATAATTCAAACCATTTAAAAAATGTAAAAAATTATCAAGTCTTTTAATATCTTATAATTATTCTTATAATTATTAACATAGCGTTTCTATGGAAAACACATATTAAAAGCAATTTTTTACACGATTACTTTTTCTTGTAAA
>Ga0157364_1001722_pt1 | contig 19126 bp, 7 predicted proteins | sample AttsexASBM2_FD_111476 | JGI IMG/M metagenome (GOLD analysis project Ga0157364, IMG submission 111476) | Fungus gardens microbial communities from leaf cutter ant in Ribeirão Preto, State of São Paulo, Brazil - Atta sexdens ASBM2 | ecosystem: Host-associated > Fungi > Mycelium > Unclassified ...
GTGGGTGGGTGTGTGTGTGTGTGTGTGTGTGTGTGTGTGTGTGTGTGTGTGTGTGTGTGTGTGTGTGTGTGTGTGTGTGTGTGTGTGTGTGTGTGTGTGTGTGCCGGAAAGAAAAGGAACACCCACGTCGATCCGATATCGACATCTTAGACGATTGAAAGAAAAATGTATACGATGCTCCGAAGAATTTCTCGTCACGAATCATTCTTGGTGAGATCGGAGCGGAGGAACAAGACGCCGCGTCGTGTCCGATACGATTCTCTTCCGAGAGTCCGGCGTAATTCGGCCGTTTCTCCAAACATTCTTCAACTCTTTCTCTCCCCTACACATCATACACACGTCGCACATCGTCTCTCGCTCTTATCCCCTTGCTCTTATCCCCTCCACGTTTCGCCGCATACTTGGAGCAGGTAACGTGCCAGCGCAATGGCGCCTCACTGGCTGCACCTGGGATAACCGTTCGCCAGGTTAGACCTTACGTTGATTGGTCAATTGGCGTAAAGCCGGGCACGGATTGGCCAACGGCGGCGGCTTCACCGGCACGTAGGTTTAATCTCGTTTACCGTAGGCGCGCTGGCGTTCAGTTTAAGTTACCTCGGCCGGTCGGTCGGTTGGTCGGTCGGTCGGTCGGTCGGTCGGATGGACGATCCCGTCCGCTCGCGTTACAAAGTTGAAACCGGACGTAACGTCTCGGTTCCTCGAGGGGCCCGAAATTGTCCCTTCGTCATCGGTCGTCGTTGTCGCTGCTGCTGCCGCCGTCGCAGTTTGTAAGTCTGTCGCGTCGTAGGAGCGTGCGCGGACGCGACAATCGTGACGGACCGACACCGGTTGGGCCATCGCTCGTGCGCGAACGCGAGCGAGGACGCGGGAGAGAACGCTCAACGCGCACAAGGCAAGAACGCGTCCGCACTCCGCCACCAGCGCGGTGACACGATCGCGGTGCGCTCGCGCATTTCTCGCGCGTCTGTGTTGAATTCTCTCTAACGCGTCAGCGCTTGGCCTTCCTACGCTGCTTTAGCAAAACGGCAATCGTTCGTGCGTGTGCGTTGTGTGCGCGCGTAACGTATGCTTGCGGACAACGTACACACGTATATCGGAATTGAGGTGCGTGTGTATTTTTGTGTATGTGTGTGTGTGTGTGTGTGTGTGTGTGTGTGTGTGTGTGTGAGTGAGAGAGAGAGAGAGAAAGAGAGAGGGGGGGAGAGAGAGAGAGAGGGATAGCAGGCGCACTCGCGCGTGTAACGGCTTCGTTTCTTGAGTTTCTTCTTCGTCCTGCTCTTGTCGGTGGTACCGTCGGTAAATCGCGGCCGCGCCGAATCACCGTATACGCGTGTGTACCGCGATTGGTCGGCGCGTGGTATTTTTGAAAAGTCGTATATTCCCCCCCTCGCGCCTTCCGCTCTCTTTCGTTCCCTTCGGTTACCCTTCGTCACCGTCCCTCGCTTCTTTCTCGCCCGTTATAACTTCGTCGTAAGAACGACAAGAAAATCCACGGCCGTCGTGTCGACGCCACGCCGTATGGACAATTTTGAGAAAGCCATCCGATCGCGTCCCGCCCGTCTTACACGTTCCTTACGTTCCCCACGTTCCCCGCACGAGTCTCAAGTCAAACGAAGTTACCGCGACACAACGCGACTTGTCATCGTCGCGCGATAAGCATCTCTTTTCGGCACGTTTTGCAGCGAATTCTTGGGAAAACTTCTTTTTATAAGATAGCCTCGATTTTCGGACGGAATGGAATATTCATTCACAGATTCGCGAGCGATCCATCTAAATACTAAAAACCCTGATGAGTGCTGTCAAAGGGTGCTTTCTAGCGAAATACACAGATGACACATGCCCGTTTCTATTAATGTATATTAATTTCAATTTACTCTTCATGTATCTCTTTCTAATTCTTAGACTTGATGGAGAGTTGAATTGAGATTGAAATTAAACTACATTGTAAAAATATGTACTAATTTTAATAAATATTTGTTTGAATAGTTATTAAATGTTTACTAAATGTAAATATATTTTATTTGGTATAAGAATTATTAATTTAAGTGTTTTTTTTATTGAGTAAATATTTATTTATTGTAAGTTAATATTTAGTTAGTTACTATTTAAGCAAATATTTAGTAAATTTACATTTAGTAAAGTTCAGTATAAAATCAGGCAATAATACACAATGAATTATTACAGTCTTATTGTTTGTCAGTATTAAACAAAGATAAAATGATTATTGGGTGCGTTCAGCAGAATGTTTATTTTGCAACTATTGGAAATTTTCTTCGCACTAATTAGATTATATTCTTAGATCTGCGTAAATTTAGTCCAATCAACGCGAAGAAAACTTCCAACAGTTGCAAAATAAATATTCTGCTGAACATAATTATTGTATTGCATTATCTTTTGCTAGAAATCACCAATAGTCTCATTATAAATGCTGTGAAGTATTTGATTGACCAATCAAAAAAAAGAATTTTACTAATTTTACTTGATCAATGAAAGAATGTTTCAAAGCATTTTGCAGCACGTTGACGGTATTCTAGTTGTAAAACCGTCATTTCAGGTTGCCGGTTGATTGTTCTACTTTAGCCAATCACAGTGCAGTTAATACGAACTAGCTAACGTCATTGACTAAAATAGAATCCTCAATCGAGAACTGGCAATCCATCATGTAATCCATCATTACGGTTTAACAGAATTTTGGATCTTGATTATCGTAGAAACATGAAAAGTGAAAATTTTTATGTATGTATTCAGATATTACATAATACATAATGCGTAATACGTAATACATAGTACATAATACAAAAAAATTCACTTTTCATATTTCTATCTTAAGGAAAAATTGTTATATGATTGATCCTCTGGCCACGAGGTGACAAACTTTTGATTGGTCCGTCGTTTTTGTAAACTTTAATAAGTTAGAATGAGTGATTACTTTCTAAATTCTTTGGAGTGAAATGTATGTCTAAGAATGAAAATTGAGCTAGTTTTGAAAAAGAGTGATTCAATTTTCAATCTTTAACAGTGAGATTTCACTCTTGAAAATGAGATTTTTTTTTACTCTAAAAGTTTTAGAGAGTAGTATAAGAATGAGATAATATATATAAGGTGTCCCAAAATTAACGATAAATATTTTAAAGACATTCTTCATTTTAAGAAAAACAAAAAGTCTAAAGTTATGAATGATTATGATGATTTTCACAAATCAGTTTAAAGATTAAAATTTCGCGTGCTCAAAGATAGCAAGAAAACAATGTGAAAATCCACGAATTTCATGCCTTTGACAATAAGAAAATTCAACATCGAATTAATCCTCTTGCTATCCCTAAGTTTGCAAAAATAATTCTAATTTTGTTATTTGTTTTTAATGTAATTTTGTTTTGTAATTTTTAAACTCTGCTTTTTTAAAACTATCTTAACCTCAGTATTTTCTCATATTAAACTTTTCTAGATTTTTTTACAATAAGCCGTTACTTAACTTTCAGTTTTAAGACGTAAAAAATTGATAATCATAGTCAATTATTCTCCTCACATTGATTGCAATTAATCAATTTCTTACAGTTTAAAACTTAAAGATCGCTCTTTAAAACTTTTAAAATAAAAGCCCACTTTGAAAAGTATAATCTCACTCTTAAAGATTGAAAACTGAGCCATTCCATTTCAAGACTGATTCAATTTTCACTCTTTAGAATGAGATCCTATTTCAAAGAATTTAGAAAGTAAATAACGACTTATTGTTAAAAGTCCATTCGTCTTAAAATATTACAATCTCTCTTAAAAATATTTATCAGTTTTGAGATACTCTTTGTACAAAAAGAAACATTATATCTATCCTTTTTTCTCACTCTTGTTCTGACAGATTTGCTCGTTGCCAGATTTTCATACAAACGGTCTGTTTTTTATCGCTGCACTTTCTGAATTAATACACAAAATGCAATAAGTTGAAGTGAAACAAATATACGTTCAGAATGCAGTAATAAAAAACAGATCTAAAAGTTTCTAAGTACGCGCGAATGCGCACGAGTTTCCAGCGGAAAGTTTGAATTCTTCGATGACAGGTAGACGATCTCGCGGTCGGCCGTGCCTCTTCTTTGTTCAATACGCGAAGTCAGTTGCACGGATCGTCAACGCCGGTGATTTCAACGAAAATCGATTTTCTCGCTCGCTTCTAACTTCGGCTCGGAATCACGAGCGCGCGTCGCGGCCGTCGTAATTCCGACGCGACGCGACGCATCGCGACGCCGACGCTGCGAAAGAACGTCCCAAAGAGCGATCCACGACAAGGCGCGTTTTTTCTCGTATCCGCGCGCGACGGCGGAGAATGCCGAAACTCTCCGAGATTTTCGCCGCTTTCGAACGGCGGCTCGGCACGACGGCCCAACGAATTCGGATGGAATCGCGCGCGAGTGAAGTGAGCCCGTGGATCACCGATTTAGTGTCTTTATCTACTGATCGCTTCGTATGTGATATATAGAAAGCAAGAAAGAAAGAGAAAAAGAAAAAGAAGGATCGAGTTGATCAATGAACGAAATATTCTGCAATTTCTAATCGTCGTGGATTAAGTGATAGTGCGAAGGTGTGCGACGGAGTCGCGGAAATTGACGGGAATTTCCGTTCGCGTATGTTACTATAGTGGTGTGTGTGTGTGTGTATGTGTATCGGTGTAAGGTTAGGATTGTGCCGTTGGGAGAGAAAGAGCAGCCTTCCCTCCAGAAAAAGGGGGGAAAAGGAGAGAGGAAAGGATCGGCGTTGCGCACGATCGCGATCGCGGAAAACGGAATATCGGAATCAACGACGGTGGGTGGAGTGAAGGGGGCGGCAGTCCTCGATCGAGATCTGGATTACGCGGGCGCGTCGAGGATCGCCAAGATTTTGCCAATTCGTAAAAAAGGTGAGTGCCCGTTTGTAAAGTAAACAGAGAAATCGAGAGTGTTTGTGATGGAGCTCGAGAGAGCTCCGAGATTTCCTTTGAAGGCTTTAGATTCGCTTACCGAAATCGAGTCGAATTCGGACAAAGTTGTCCGATCTCGATTCGAGGAGAACGTATGAGAAACCAGTTATTTCCGTTTACGATGAACGTTTATTTATGCTCGTGTTACTCTTCGTGTTTCGAGTCGTTCGAGTCGTTCGAGTCGGTCGAGCATGATCGATCAAACAGTTTCAACGTTGGCTCTCCGTTTTGAATAGTTTGATCACCCTAGTTTGCTAAAATCTCAGATTCTAACCGTTGTCTTCTTGATGAATTTACGTTTAGTAGATTTTTTTTCTCTTAAGTAAAATATAAAATCGTAATAATAAAAATCAAGATGATGTAAAGTTGAAATCAATTTGGGAAAAATTATGATATCGAAAATTATGATTTTCTTAACTCAAAAGTGATACAAGTAAAAAAAATAAGTTTTTTCCAGAAAAGAAAACTATTTTTCAACTTGACCTGAAAAAATTATTGATTAATCAAATATTACTAGCAAAAAAATATATTCTTAGAAACATAATCAATGTTATTTTCGTCATTTTTGTTTCACAATTCTTGAAATATTATCCTTTTTGAGTTATGATGATTTGGATATTCTATAAAATATTGCAACAAATCAAGCATAATTTGTTAAAAATGACACATTCGAAATATAAACACATAATTTTGAAAGAATGCTTCCACAGTTTATTTACAAATTGTGTCAGTGTTTTTGTGTTAATTTTTTACATAATATTTGTGTTACTGTCTCATAGATTGATTTTGTGTTAAATTAACACAAAAATTTGAGTGGACATGAAATTTTGAGTAGATCGTTTTAAATTTAACATACCTACATTTTTCTATTGTAATTTACTTACAGTAATAACTCGAATATCATATTTTTTAATAAGTTGTATTACTTTTAAAGTAAGGGAATTCGATACATTTTGTTCAACGATTTTGTGATTAATTTTTAACAATTATTTTTAAATAATTTTTTAACTAATTGTAAGAAATTACTTAATAACATTATCATGTTAAATACATTCACCACAATTATCGTCAAAAGTATATCAAATATTATTATTATGACTTTTCTTAAAATAACTTTAACTTGATGTTATCTTAATGATTTTATTATGATATATTCTATATTCTATCTGAGTTTTAGCTGAATTTCTTGCAACTCCTTTATCTTTTTCTCCAACATGAAAAGAAAAGGAGAAAACATGAAGTTAATATAAGAAGTTCGGTTGGAAAGTACAAGAGCCTTATTCTTGAAAAACATTATATACTATAAAAATAATAGGGAAATTTATAATATACTCTCTAAAGAACCCTACACATTTCTTATGAATTTTGGTTCTCGGTCAAATCTTCTCATATTTTGGGAAATTGTAGTTTCATGTTCTGATTTATAAAAGTATCAATGAGCACGACCTCCTAAAACTAAATTTTCGAGATATAACTGATCAAATTGTGGCTAATTTCCATTATTTCGGATATTGAATGATATAAACAATTTCGGTTCCACATGATCCTATAAACTTTGAAAAAATACTGCCACTATTAAAAAATAGTGAAAATATTTGCACTCAATTGAATAAGAGTAACTGATTTTAACTTTTTTTTTAGAGTAAGATTTCAATCCTTTAGAATAAGACTTCCTTCCTTTGGAGTGATTCTCACCCTAAAAAAGTGGAATCTCATCCCCCCTCCCCTCCTCTAAAAAGAGTGAAAATCTGCCACTCTTATTCAAGAGTGCAAATATTTTCACTCTTTTTCAATAGTGCTATTCATTCTTTTGAAGTGAGATTTAACTCCAAGAAATTTAAAGAGATCGGTGCCGCTTGGAAAACAGATTGCCAATAAAACGCTAATAAATACATCTTTCTGCATTCTAGACTTAAAGGCAAATGGTGAAAAAAAGTCAATGGTCAATGGTCAAAAAAAGTTTGATTTCGCACCTTTTTAACGTTTGACAACGTTTGGCTTTGAAGGAAACTTTAATCTCGAGTAAAGCACAGCAGCTGTAAAATCCTATTGAACGCATTACGGTAGCAACTCGCCGCTGTCGTGCCGATTCGAACCGATTTCGCCATCACGTACGCTCTCCGGTTAGTGTACTTTCGCGAGAAAGCGGTGTAGCAGCGGAACACACAATTCTGCCGCTCGCGAGACCCCATTTCGCGATCGCGAGGAAAAGCTGATCCCGCCTGAGAGTTAAAAAGCCTTTACACTTCAGGAAAACGATTGCGTCGATTCCGGCGTGTTTATGAAAGCTGATAGTGATTTCTAATTCGAAACTTGTATTATATATAAGAAAAAAAAGCAGTATAGCAACAAGAAAATTGAAGAAAGTAGATAACACATTTCAACTACGAAATTACAAGCGGATCAATCTAAAATAAGAAAATATAATGTTAATCGTCTGTACATGGAAAGAACGATTTTACTGAATTTAAAAATTTAACTAGACGTGAAAATACTTCTGTTGGACTATTAAAATAATTGCATATGAATCTCAAGCATGACGAGCAAAAGTCCTGCACAAAGTTTTGACATTTTAGTAATCAGTTTGAGCGTTCATAATTATTTTGAAAAGTAAACAAAATTCGCTCGTATATCTACAACAATATATGAATAAATAAGAGGGCGAGCAAAAATTAGTGTTAAATTACTAAAAATTTTATTTAATATAAATACATAAGACAGGATGTTTTGACTTAATTACAATTAGCCATCTTATTCAGCCACTGTATTGAACTAATAATTATTTTGATCAAACAAAATTATTTTCACATCTGTGATACCGTTGAAAAATTTGTGTTAAATTTAACACATTTTACATGTCTTATACGGTCCACTTAAATTTAAATATAAGATTTAGTACAAGATGAATATGTTAGAAAGTAGCACAAAAATATTATATTAAAAGCCCAAAGAAAGTAATACTGATACAGTTTGTAAAAACAAACCGTGAAAGTATATTTTTTTCATTACAATTAACATTTATGATATGTTAAATTAACATATATTTTATTCATCTTAGAATTTATATGTTTTAAAATACATTTTTATATTATTTATTTATTTACTCAAGAACTATATTATTCTGATACTAAGAAATTCTTTGAATCTCAATTTAACACAAATTATTTAAATAATATAATTATATTACATTAAATTAATATCCGAATATATTAAAAATTCAATACAAAATTTTAACGAGGACTTGAGTGGACCGTTTCTAATACAAATTTGCAATTTTTTTACTGTATATTTAGTTAAATTTTTAAATATTTCAATGAAATCCTTCTTATTTATCCGTCGTAATTATAGTTGAATGAACTTAAAAAAAAAATAAGATAGCTATATTAACGAAAAATACGTTATTTACACAAAAATTTGTGTCAATGTATTGTTTGACTCATTAAAAAATTTGACTAAATCATCCTTTCTGTGCAGTAATTGTAGTTGAACTACAAAAATAAAAATATTTGTCTGAACTCAGAATCGTTTCAAACCAAGGTGCAGTGCATTTACGTTGTCATCGATGTTGTGTCTTTAAAAATAATTGTATCGATTTTCATATGATTATAACAACGTAGGATTTATTTAGATTTAAAGTTTAGATGAAAGTTGTTAGATGAATTATTTGGATCGATAGAAAAAGACCAGACACTCTGCATCTGCATAATAAACGTTCAACGATACTATCTAAATCCTCTTTTCCATGTAATAATTATTGAATAGATTACAAAAATAAGCTATATTAACGAAAAATACGAGTATGTTATTCATACAAAAAGTTTGTATGTATTGTATCTCTTGATTCATTTTAAGAAATTATTTCTAAACCGGAAGAGTATAATCGTCAGCCTATTATGAATTCTTGTACTTAAAGTCTATATAACTATATTATTGTCTTGTTGTTTCATCACTATTTTAGTTTGTACTAACGAAGCGACGGTCCAACTACATCAAGATAGTTTGGCTAACAGTTTCTTAGTATTGTCGCAGCAAATATTAAGTTATATTTGTAACCATGATTGTATTTTGATAGTCTTTACAGTTACTTTTATTCTCATAACTTTATAAACTGGTTTGCATGGTCTTCAACTTCACATTCATATTATAGACTTACCATCAGTACTTTGTTTCTTCTTACAATGAGTGTTTAAATTATAAGCCTAGAGGTTTACTCTTTTTAAAGAATGTTCTGAACCGATATATATTTATGCAATAAGTTGAAGTGAAACAAATTATTCTATATTTGTTTTATTGTAATTTATTGCACCAGTGGACACCGGTTCAAAACATTTTTTCAGAAAAGAACACATTTTAAGTTATAAATTAATCTCTCTAGGCTTTTTTTATGAAGAATATTGCTAATTAATAGATAACTATATTAGTTACACAAAAAATATTTTTTTGCCTTAATTAACAATTTAAAAATATTTTTGCCCGGAAAATTTGCAAATATTATATGGTCATTGCATTGACTAATGAGTCAATTTGTCTTTTTCATTTCAGCGGTTTTTCCTTGATTTATTTTTTTTATATACATTTTTTACCGCTTATTTACATATTTTATTTAAATCTTCTCTTTGAGGAAGCCCCATCCAAGTCTGAATCTCATGAACTTATTTCATTCTGTATGCAGGAAATGTATGTGAAGTTAGCATCCTCCAACATAAAAATTTCATAGTCTGATTAGAGTTTCCGCTTTATTTTGAAGAGACTAATATGCAGGAAAATATAAGAGCACGCGACTTGAAAAAATTCCGGATCTACTGTTCGCCAGTGGCAGCACTCCGTTTGCTGAATCCATTTGTCTTTATTAACTGTATTTACATCTGAAAGATGCTGCACGAAACGCACGAACAGAATTTTCCGTTTCAATGGTCGCCGTTATGTGACATACAGCGGAAATCTGACGGAAAAATTTTTCACGTTCGCAAAATCGATTATTTCGCAATTCCCATCAATATTTCTGATTAATTATCGCTTATTATCGTCCACTCTAATAATTTGACGAAATATGCGGACAACTTGCATATGAATCGAATAACATATTTTTTCCTCTTTGTATCGCGCATTTTCCATTTTTCTTTTAGCAATCTTTTATCTTTATTGTTCGCAGTTTGGAATCTGCGGCGATTCGTGCTTCGTCGATTCGAATTTCGCCTCGGCATCATTTCTATTCAGAGAGACGCAGATTTGTACAGCAAACAGCTCTTAAATAGTTATACGTAAAAAATATCAATAAATCTCGCGTCTATTTTTATCGATATAGATTAATTTTAATTTCGATTCAATTTGCTTTTCTTTTGCTAATTTTTGGAATTCTAAAAAGATGAAAAATAAGTTGAGTTGAGATTAAAGTTAATTTATTGGGTTAGAACAAAAGTTCGTAGCGTTACGAACTTCAAAATTCAAACAGCTGTAACTTTGTTAAAAATAAACGAAATTTAAATTTAAAATAAAGTTTTAAAGCTTAAAATTCCCACTTTTGGAAGATCAGTATGTCTTTTAAATTTCTGTGAATTTGATAATTTTTACATATAAAAAACTGTATGAACTAGACAAAATAGAAAATTTTCTATTCAATTTATGGACTTGTCACGTGCTCAAAAAAAACTTACGAAAATTTTCCACTTTCTAATGTAGTAAAAGTTTAAAGTTTTCCTAACAAAATTGTTTTTTAAGTGTCCCTAAAATTTTTTGTTATCGAATTATTGGGGATTAAATAAAAGGAGCATTTTAACTTTGATTGCTCGTAATTCCATGAAATAAAAGATATCGCAATTTAAAAAAAAAATTAAATAGATTGTTAAAGCTGAAACTTTGCTCTATCTATCTGCTCTATGGTATAAATGCTAAAGTGTTTTTTTTTTAACATGTATACATGATGCAAATGAAGTAGCGCTGGGACTTTCATTCCAATCCAATCCATTAGTGAAAACGTACATCAATTGATTAACTTTTTTGCGGCATAGTTACATACCTATATTCTGTTCAGTCGTTACGATTTTTACAAATTTTTTACATTTTTTTTACATTTTTTTACTCCTTTTTTTGTAATACTTGAGTTCTTTATAAAGTATAATATCATCACATCTCAATCTCCCCAAAAATCTCACGAATATCAAATTTTGTTGAAATTGAACTAGTAGAAAAATGTATGTCGCAGAAGATTAAGAGAGATGCATCTTCACGAAATTGAATATTTATATCTTGATGAAAGAATACATAATATCTTTACTGACAAATGCGTTATTATCTTTCAGAAGGACACACGGACAGGGATGGCATGAGGGAGGGCTCCGGCAACGTTGCCGACGTGGTGAGTGGATTCAATACACTTCTCTCAAAAGGTCTGTTTTTTTATTCCTGGACTGGACTAGAACTCTCTTTCTCATTTTCGTCAAATATCAAATCTATATCTATTTCTATATCTATTATCTATATCTATTAACTTTAAGTTCCAAAAATGTACACTAGTTCAGCCATAAAAAACAGACCTAAGATTTAGTTTAGTTCATCTTAATCCGGGGATACGATCAAATTTTTTGAAACCGTGTTCCGTCTTTCGTATAGAAAAGTCTCGTCAATGGTTGGCACAAAAATCTTAAATTGGTTATTGTCGTTACCTTTTGGCACCTTGCGTTAAAGTGACCGCATTGGAAACAGCCGTGTGGAATATTTTCGAAAGCTTATGGGTTGTTGGCATCGAGAAGTAGGCTACCGGGTTAACTCGACATAGAGACGGAAAGAGAAAAAGAGAAGGTGGAAGAAGGAGAGGGAAGGAAATTGGAAAAAGTGAGTGATATGAAAAACAGAAAAAAAGGAGAAATTTAATATCCTACATTACTGAGATAATTGATCCGTAACGATATAACGCAACGACTATCTGCGACCACACGTAATTTCTTGCATCTATGCTTCGCTCCAACAACTCGACAGAGACGACATAGTAAACCGAGAAGCCGGAAGGGACGAAAAGTATGACACACAGTGCAAGTTTGAACCAACGACTTGTTAAAGGGACAAAAGCGAATATATATAGTACAGTGCAGACAACGGTGAAACATGAATGCTTTTACAACTTTACGAAAAATCGGACGTATTTTATATTCATATTTTACAATAATCTTTTTGGTTAAAGTATGTAATTTTAACGGAACTTTCTAGTACCTATTTCCTCGTAATTTCTGATGAAGCTCGAACAAATTGAGTTGATTATTAATTAAAATAATGAGTATTATTTATGTAGGAATGCGGATATCGGCGGATATTAAGTAAACAATGCCTCGTTCGCCAATCTATTAATTCTTCAAGTAATATTCGCCAATCTATTAATTCTTCTACCATGTATATTAAAATTCCGCAATGGATTCTCTCATTAAAAGTTATCGAGCTTTTTGATTTAAAAATATTAAAATTATAGAAAGTTTCTATTATTAAACTTTTTCCGTCGCCTTTGGTAAATTTCTGTTCAAACTCTGCATTGTGTGATGAATTGAGTGAAACGAAAAATGTTTTAGATGTAAGAAAAATCTCGAACAATATCTTTATTATAAGAACCTTCACATTAGTTGACTCAATTATCAACTGAATTTACCAAAGATATAAAACAATTTTATTAACTTGAAGGTAAATTCAATTGTAATTAATTCACACACAGTCTTTAAATGATAATAAAAAGTTTTTTGGAAAGAATGTTTTTGTCATATTCATGTGAAATTTGCCAGCAACATCATATATTTCATTTATCGCATTTCAGTTATGATTCAATGATATATAAATTGTTGACTAAAACATTTGTAAACTAATTATGGAATATTGGGATATTGAATAGTTAATATAAATTCATGTTAATGAAACACATTGAAATCGTTTTATTAATATACCATTAATATTTCATATATTCTACTTCTTGAACGAACAAAGCTTATTTTCAACATTATAAATTTTTAGACTATTTGGTATTAAACACATTTATGTACAATTTAATAAAATGTATTGAGAATTCGATTATAAATATGCTTGATTAAAAATCATTTTAAATTACGAATACTTATGTACGTTTTAATTACTCAATTACATGGATAATCACAAAAATAATCAATTGCCATTATTGTAATGCGATCGTGTTCCATTTTACACCAGCGAGGAAACACGACAGCATTCTCGGAGAGAATGACAGGTGACAACAGTCGTTGCTCGTTCCTTGTTATTCGCTATTCATTATGCAATGCGCGACAGAATTAGATCTCGTTATCGCCTCATACGATTTTACAGCGTCGAGTTGGCCACGTGTCGTAATAGACATGAATGTAATCGATATTAATCGACACGTTTCACAGCGCAGACCGTCCTATGTCTGCCCGCTAATCGAACCGATCGCAATTAACGGCACGGTATTAATTAGCGGATTTCTCTATATCACGTGTATACGAATACAATGCTTCGTCGCCATAAATTGTATGTATCTCGCGTCCCATTTGTTTCGTTAGTATGCTTAAACGAGATTTGGGTACGTTTCATATGCGAATACCAACGCAGATCATATTCCATATCGTTTGAGTATGGAAATTGCAAAACTGTATCGGCCATTTAAAAGCATATCATATCTGCAGAACGTATTATATATATTATCTTTAAAAACTTGCATATTAGCTTTTAGTTTTAATCTTATTTTTACATTTATGTAATAGTCATATCTTTAGAACGTTTATACACATGTATTATTATATCTTTTTTAGAGACTTGCATATATCTTTCAGTTTTGATCTTATCTTTACATTTATGTAACAATTTCGCAATAAACGCAAATATTAGTAATGTATAGAAATTAAACATAAAAGAGCTTAAAAGTATATTATAACAAAGATATTATATTTTTACTAAACAATATTTTTCGGCATGTTTAAAAATTATATATTTGTATTTTTGTTTTGCTGAACGACAATTGATTATCAAATTAACTTATTTTTTAAATTCAATTCGTGGAAATCGTACTTACAGAATGTTCTTTTTTTTTTTTAAGGATATAGAACGATTCTATATTTTTACTCTCTTGTGTGAAACGTACGATCTCAGTTATGAAAAATTCTTGAAGAGCTGCACATATGATATATTCTTTGATCACGTATCTGTAAAGTACCGGCGGCCGCATTTTATCGATAAGATCTGCATCCACCGTATCTAACTTTTCCGACACCAAGTTTCTCACCGTCTTCTGATCAAATGTATTCAAGCGAGATAGAAGCGAATATGTTATCTCGTTCTATATTTAGCTGCTGCGACATGAGAGCACTGAAATGTTGGATGCAAATCTGTATCAGGTACCGGTGGCATCTTCATAGTTACATAGTCAAAGGGTGCATCTGGCATAACTACTGCTTTGCCTTCAGGCATTAAACGCGTATAGCTTTGGGGTTAACCGCTGGGGAATTTTGGTATACAAGATTGAGTTTATTAGTAGATAGGAATTAGTAGACACATATTCCATGTATTACATAATTGATGTATAGTTACCTATGTAATTCTCAAAGAGTTGGAATCAATTCTCAAAGAGTTGATATATCAGTTCTAAAAATTCCATTTTTCTATTATAAAAATTCTGTAAATTAACTTTAGCGGTTCTCTTGGTTTAACCGCAAATGTCGCTATGCATCGAGACTTTTGTCCGTTTAAAATAAATCTCAATCGCGTATTTTTATGTAAAAAAAGAAAAAAAACGCGATTGAGATTTATTTTAAACTTTTGGAGTGGAATCTAATTCCGAAGAGTGGCAAAGAGTGACAGTTGAGCCAGTGTTGAAAAAGAGTAGCTCAGTTGACAATTTTTAAGAGTGAGTCTTCACTCTGTGAATTAAATTCCACTTCAAAGATTTTAGAGAGTACTTGAGCAAATATAACTCAAAATCAGATGTAATAGGAATCCAGGACTTTAATGATTACCGTATCGCAAAAAAGAATCGCAGAATCACGATGATCGTGTGGGGTCGCCAACGGCCGTTACCGCATCTATAAGATAAGCAAATACGTTTTTAATGACATACGTCATCGGTCTCTCTTCTCTCCCCCTCTCCTTGATAGCGGAGATGGCGGAGGCGGATCCATGTGAACGGCCCCTCGACTTTCCTTTCGATCCCTTCTTCCACAACTGAACCTGTTCGAATGCATCGATGAGAAACCGCGAATGTCAGGAACTGAATAATGCTGACACTGCTTATATTCGATGTTGCTCCTTAATTAAGAAAAGTAATTATCTCGGTGAATATGTGCACGTTCTATATGCATACAGAGCGTTCTCATGTTGATCTTCCTTGTGAGAATGGTCATCGAGAGATAAACCGCTGACTAAACGTGCGTACTAATTCCACAATGTACGGATATTAAAGCCGTATTGTAGTATGGGGATTAAGATGATGGTATATACGTATATACGCGTATAACGAATGAACAATGATCGAATAATAAATGCGAAATTAAATTTATTTGGAATTTTCTTTGACGTACTATTACGAACGAAGTAGATTGAATGCGAATTGAACATTTTATTTACTTTCTCTATTCGTTTGTTGTTCATTCAATTTATTCATATAAGTCATTTTACAAACGTTAATCTCTATTAGTACCGTTTGATTGATACAAAAAGCTGATCGTTTTTCTATTCAGCTTTGATGATTGAATTAGAAAATTGAAATACTTTGAAAAAAGGAGATTCAATAATTTCTCTCTATAGATAAAAAAAAAGGTATACTGAAGCCCCAAGGCAATTTTACTAAGATTCTGTTTTCAACTTTATCTAATAAATACGAAACAATTTCTTGTATCCATTTAATATTATATTAAGAAAGAATTTGAAAAAATTATTCATTAAATCGATATGAGCACAAACAAATATTAAATTCTATTGTATTAACAAAAATTAACGAAATTTATTCAACTTGATGAAATTAGATACAACATTGAATATAATTTTTTTAATTTACATATTTTATAAACACCTTAATTTGAAAATCAATATGTTAAAAAGAATTACATAAAATTATCACTTTTCTTCGCTTAATATTTTGTTATTGTTATAATAATTTTAAATGATTTTTACTTGTTATATGTATTGTTTGTTGAAGAATTTGACAAAATCCAGTGATCAATTCTTAGTAAAAAATTGCCTACTATTGAAACGGGAATTATTATTTTCATTTAGTAATACCATAATATCTCTCACTAAAAGATTAACATTCACTGCTTAAACAGGTATTATTACGTTGTTATTTACAGTAAATAATAGCGTAAGCCCAATAATTCCAACTAATGCCTCAGAGTTCGCAAGCGATTTACTCTTCCGACAGCAAATTCCAAGTTATTTGAATGTTCCACGAGTGCAATTTTGACCCATGTTCGACCATGATGGAATGTACCCATTAGCACGTTGGAAATCGACAGTAGTCGGAAGAGGTATAAACCACCTTTTATCGCAATTACGATAGGCTAGCCAAGGGATGCGAAAACTTGAACTTGAATATTTACTTAATCTATTAACAATCGACATTCTTATTTAGAATAAAAAACTTTGTTACGTAAAAGATAATTTTAGTAATAATTTTTCTTCAAAACTTTTATATTCATATATTTTTTTAATATTAAATTATTAATTATTTGATGATCTTAATATTAATTAATCTGAGGGATATTAAACACAAAAATTGTGGTTTAAAATTTTTTATTTTATATAGTTTTTTTAATCGACAATATATTTAACGATAATAAAATTACAACGATTAAAAAATTGTTATAAAAAATATTTTTTATAAAAGATAATTTTATTAATATTATTATATCGATTGACAAAAAGAAAATAATTTTTTTTTATTACTAGCTGGTTAATTAATTTTTTCTATCTCTAAAAATAGTTTTAAAAATGGATACAAATTTATCTAATTGATGCAATTTTTCGTAAGATGATAAGCTTAAAGCAATCAATAGATAATTTGAATGAATAAATATAAGTATGAAGCGTGATAGTGAATTTTAATGACATTTGCCTTCGTGCCAGCAATGTTTCTTGTTACTTGCTGTAGGCTTATGGTATTATCGCAGCATTCTATCTAAATACATATATCCGCTCTGTAGACACAGGAATTCCATAACGCATACAAATACATATAGCTGTCGCTTATTGATGTAGGCGGATGCGAATCCAAGCGTCATACGAGTATCATTTTCGCATTTGCCTCGGTATGCGTTAAACGTCAGCGTTAAATACCAAAGGCATATACGCCTCTACTACAGTTCACAATCGGTCAACGACGACAGCGAGCTACTGATTCGATCGTATGCTAATTTCATTGCGAACATGTCCATAGCAATCTTCGATGGCATTAACTCTTTGACACTTTGACTGTTGCGTTATACATGACGCTCATTCGCAGTCGGAGCACGTTGGCTGTATATAATCAAACAGATATAAACGATTCTATATAAACAAATCGTAAATGTCCAATACAATCTCTTCGTATTTTTAATATTATGAACAAATTATTCTCTCCGCGCCGTTCTTAATAAATATAAAAAAAATCGAAAAATAGTTTAGTATAGTTAGACGTACTTGAATAATTTTTAACTATTTATTGCGAGATAAATTGTTAATGTCGTATTTGTTCAACAGATTTCCATCGTTTTTCATAAGGAATATTTGTCGAGGATTAACTGTTCACTTTTTATTAAAAAAAATTGATATTAAAATTGATATTAACTATAAAAGATCTTCTAATTAGTTAATATTGTAATGTAATTACATTTATGATAACGGAGCTCTTCTAATGGATTAACTGGATCGAATGGCACTCCTTTCTATTTGATTCGAATAGTATCACTCTTTGTACCACCTTTGCCTGTGGCGGCTTTTGCGTGTGCTGCTTTGATGAGCATGCATTTACCATCCGTTTGCTATCAGGTAGATTTCATGAGTGACATTTACGACACAACACGACACAATACAACGAGGCCGAAGAGACGGAAGAACCGCAAGAGAGGCCTAAGTGCAAATACCTGTTTCCGGAAAAGGATAGTTTCCTGCTTTTCGCGCGAAATCTGCAATCGGTTTATCGATCATGTATTATTCGACTGTTAATCGTAACGCTGTTCAATTAACCGAAGTAATCCATTCAATTCTTTCCTCTCATTCTTTTCTTCAAGTAAAGGATTTCAGAAAATTTTGAAATATATATATAAGGAATTCTTCTCGTTTGCAAAAATAAGTTTATACATACATTTTATTCATTTATCTTATTTTTAATTAAACAAAGTTTGCTGTGATTTTTAGCTAAGAGCATTTGTTCGATATTCGAAATATTCAAAATTTGACGCAAATATGTTTACGATACCTATTATATATCACAGAATTTAGTGTCGTCTGATATCACTTGTCATGCCATGCGTCGCCGACATTCGGCAGATACTCACAATGGTGCGTTTGCGATTGTACCTATCCATCGTCTTTTCCCGCGTGACAGGAGATAAAAATCCACCGGAGATGTATATTCCCACGGGGAGGGATCGAAGGGATACGGCGGCGTGAGGGAAAGGATCGAGACAACGGGAGACAACGGGAGAGAGGAAAAATCGGGCGAATCAAGGATAGAAAGGAAAGAGCGACGAGATCTTCTCTCAGATTCCTCATCCAAGTCAGACGTTCTTGTGTTCCTCTTTGCTATTTTCAACGCTGTACTTCTTCTTATTATAATCATAAAATCACCTATTTTCTCTCATCCTTTGAAGCTCTCTTTAACTGATAATATTATTGCGCTGATAGATGAAGATTTTTCTCTCTTTCTCTCTCTCCGTATATAAAATATATATATTTTAAAGTTTTAAAATTTCAAAATTTTTTTGTAATTAGACACTACAGATATTTATTTAAAATGTCATTGTGTTGTTATTTTACACGTATTTAAAAAGTAACATTGTTGATTGCTGTGTCTCGTAAAATAAAAAGGATTTTTTAATAATATATATTATTATATTATATAATTATATAATTATTATTATATAATTATATAATATATATATTATATTTTAATATATATTATATATTATACATATATATATATATATATATCTTTTTTTTTATTATGTTAGTTTCACGAAGCACAAC
>Ga0157364_1001723_pt1 | contig 19125 bp, 8 predicted proteins | sample AttsexASBM2_FD_111476 | JGI IMG/M metagenome (GOLD analysis project Ga0157364, IMG submission 111476) | Fungus gardens microbial communities from leaf cutter ant in Ribeirão Preto, State of São Paulo, Brazil - Atta sexdens ASBM2 | ecosystem: Host-associated > Fungi > Mycelium > Unclassified ...
ATTTTCATCCATATCTAGTTAAATTAGATACTTTGGCAAAATCGTTCTTTCCACGTTAATATTAAAAAATTAATGTTCTTTTTATGACAGATTATTATATTAGAAGCTACCTAAATTACATAAGATCTACAAAGTATTTTCCAAGCAATTAATAATCATTTATGATTGTGAGTTATGTATTATATAAAGATTCTTGGCTCGTGCATTGCGCGCATTTGTAATAAAGATTAACAAAATAATCTCAACAAAGTGGAGTTTCTTGAGTAAGAAATATATTTGAAGAAATACACGGAAGAATTACGATGATTCTTACTGACACACTGGTTATTATTCTGATAATGAATGGCGCGTCCCGCCGTTGCGCCATTTTATTTGTCGCGATTTCACACAATTCGGCGATGGAACGCATCGATGATGTGCCAGAGAATTTGCGTTTTCATGCCAATCGTACGCGCGATTCCGAGGTCTGCCTAAATACGATTCAAGAATCAAGACGTGCTGTATCGACAAATTATGCCAGAATACAGCACACACAGGTTTATCTTCTAGTAAGATAACTCATAAATTCTGGTAAATGACAGCCATAAATGCTTGATCTTGGCACTGACAACTGCTTTGTTAGCACACAGGATAACGATGTTTATAATTTATTTACTTCTTGATCGAAATAGAGATAATATTCTTACATTTCTTTTATATTATACAGTAATTTACATAAAAAGGAGAGAGAGGGAAGGAAGGAGAGAAAGAGAAAGAGAGAGAGAGAGAGAGAGAGAGAGAAGATGAAAGGAGCAAAATCTGGTTTCAAATCAAACAGATTATTAATAAGAGTTTCAGATTATTAATAAAATTTTCAACTTGAAATCGATTTTTCCTTGAAGAGAATCTATTATTTTTTTACAAGTATTCTTAATTTTTAACATCAAATAATTCTCCAACTAATTCTAAATTACAGATTGTTAAAATATTACACGAGTCTGATAATTACATTTATCATCTAATAATGATGAAACTAAATTAACATCTAATCACTTAATCCAAATTAACGGTTGATTCAATATAAATAAAACGTACAGATTCTGTGTACATTGCTTCAATTATAATATAAAATTTTTTCTCCAATATTATATATAATATTGAATATTTTATACTATAAATTCACATAAGATAAGATAGTACAATTCTAAATGAAATAATATTTGAATTTTCCAATTTTCAAAAGTGCAAATTTGATTTATTCCTGTTCTGTATCTTTCAATATCAATGAGAGGTGTATTAAATTTGAACATTGAAAATTGGATATAAATTTTATTTAAAGCTGGACCACTTTATCTTATTACAAATTACCATATAAATTTATGTATGTAAATTCATGTTCGTATTAGAAAGAACGATTTTCGCACGGTGTGAAGACTTCGATAAAAAATGAAAGTCGCGTTCTATTTTTTTTCCTATTTGGACGCCACCACGAAGCGATTGTGGTGGTCGTCTTGGTGGCCAGCCCAGCTTGCTGTTTTCCATAGATCTATCAGAGACGCGTCGTTATTTATAGCGGATCGACGAGATTCCCGCAGGTAGGAGCGGCATCCTCGCGCTCAGCGGTCGCGCGCCACGGCGTTAAAACACTTTCGGTGTTTCGAGATTCTTTAATCCGGATTACGCCGGACCTACCGGTAGTTTTCGGCATACCGCGAGCGTGTCACAAGAGCGAACGGATCTCTCTGTCATCGTCTCGTCAGGACATCGTGCACTCATTACCGGGACGAAAGGCGTGAAATGGATTTAATCCCGGAAGAAGCGCCGAAGAAAGGACACCCAACGTGAATCCTTGACCTTCAAAATATCCCTGTGAAGTTTAGTGCGTGCGGAAGGAAAGAGTTTCTTATCGGTCCTTCGATACAGCAAGACTAAAGATCTTCGTAATATGTTATTATAAAGTATATATAAGTATGTTTTATTTATTTATTTTAGAAATTCTATAATTTTAAATAATTTTAACCTTGGAAGGTAATTTTCTTCTTATTGGAAAAAATTTGATCACTTTCAATGTAGAAAATATGAGAAAATACTAAGATATAAAAACAAATATTATATTATTATAATAACAGATTTGTTTTACAAATTTTTGTGCTATATTCTTAATATTATATTTGTTATACTCCGTGTATTTTTCGATTCAATATACTTGTTCGTCTCGCAAATACAAAGACAGAATTTAAAAATTTCATTCAAATCAAGAAACGTTATCATTAATATATATGAAGCTAACAAAAATGTAAAAAACAAATAAAGATGACAAAATTTTATTTTAGAGATATATATGAGATAAATAAAATTTTCCTTAGCGGAAATTTAATTAGCGAAGAATTTGGGACTACATTTCATCTACATTTATTAAAATATTTTGCCAAATTATTAAAATACTAAACCATAACCAGATATCTTATAGTTCAGTGTTGACTGATATTTTATGATTAGATAAAAAAAAAACAAAGCTTAGAACGATCTAAATCCATATTTTTATTTATTTTTTTACATGTATTCTAAATTAGCCAATTATATAGTCGTTACGTTCCTTTACAGATCGAAGGACGCTCGTGCGTTGATCGAAGAGGATGAACGTCCAACCGCAAGACGCCACAAAGGATTCGTCTGAGATTGAAAGGCGCCACTGAATGCGCAATGCCTTTCGTCCCAATGAAAAAAAGGGGGAAAAACATGTAAGAGTGGGAAAGAAAGAGACAGAAGAAAGGAGGGCACAACCATGTTGGATCGTCTCAGCCATTTTTGAGGACGAAAAAAAGGCGGGATAGGGGCTCGCTTCGTGAAAACCGCTTTGAAGAAGACCACGTCAAATCTGACAGCTCGCGGGAAGGGTCCACATATGGGCACGTAAGGGCCGAAAGGGCCCGCCTCGTCCCCGTTGCTGTTGAAAAAGAACTGCTCGGCTCCCCTCTCCGTACTCCCGCGATCACCCGTCTTTTCCTCTTCTCCTTGTTCAGAATCGTGGGGGACAGAGGGGCATTCATTCATGCACGCATTCCCAGAATGCAACGTGCGTGCGAGTGTGTCCGGTACATGCATGGGACCCTTGAAAGGGGCGGAGGGATATGGCGGAGAGGAGAACGCGAGTACCGTCTACCATGACGCGGATATCTGCGAGATCGGAAAAGTGTCGAACTAAAAAATACATAGAGACAAAAGTATTAAAAATGTATTAGTTATAGCAGAAAATTTGTAAAAAAAAACATCGGCAATTATTTTAAGATTTATTTTTAATAGCATTTTCTTATATTTCCTATATTAAAAATGAATGAATTCTTTCATTGAGAAAGAGAAGTACAGAAAATTGCACGAAACTATAGAATGTGCTTCTAAACAAAAATAAATGAAACAACTTATATATATATAGTAGTATTTATAACTGCAATTGAAGATTAATGTACGGATTATAGGTATTCCCCGCACACACGGTAAATTTCTTCGACACAGTTTCGCTCTATCACAGAGATTGGGAATTGAGATTTTTCATAATTAATTTTCATGATTAATAAAAATATTCAAGAATTATTGGTAGAATTTAGAGGCTATAATAAAGCAGATTTGATTCAAAAATGGGAAAGTATTTATATTAATATAACAAAAGTATAATAAATTCTCATTTCAATAATTATAAAAGTAATTTTGCTAGTTCTTGGAACCTAATCCTTTTTTGCATTAGTTCTTGTTTTCTTCTTTTTAGTCTGGTGTGATATAATTACACGAGATTTGGGGGCCTTTATTCTGTACCTTAATATTTATTCTGTATAATATTTATTCTGTAACCCTTAATAACAGTAACAATGTCATTACATGGCAAGTTTTGTATATGATAAGGAAACTGCAATGACAATATAACGATATCAGTAATTAAGAGTAGAGACAGAATAAGGATTTTTAATCTGAAAGTGCAACGAATGTATACATATTGTATATTTTTTTTTTTTAGAACGATATTGACGCAGAGGTTCAGAAAAATGAATATTCTTTCGTGAAAATTGCATAAGCCAAGAGTCGCTTTGACCTTGACGAGGTTGAGCCGCGCCCAATTCCCGCATACGAGTGCAACATGCAACGGAAGTCGTGGAAAATCACAAACGTCTGAGCGATTTCCTTGAGTCTGTCTGTCTCGTCTCTCTCGTGAGACTTGTTGTTGAGATTGCATAACGAGGCCGAATGCGTTCTTAATGCAGAAATATAAACGAATGCAGAATTGCACATAGCAGGCGAGTTTAGGCCGAGTAACATCGATAAATATCGCGATTAAAGAATCCCGACGAAAATGCAGATTTTAAAAATATTCAATTATTTTGTAATTATTTTATTTTTAATCACTTTAAATTATTTTTAATAAAATTTAATTATTTTTATATAATCGGATACAAATAATTAATAAAATTATTTCTATAAATGTAATCAACTTTAAGAATAAAGATTGAAAACTCTCTCTCTCTCTCTCTCTCTCTCTCTCTCTCTCTCTCTCTCTCTCTCTCTTGTCCTCTGTGTTACAGAAATCCAGATGACATTTATGATAATTCATCGCTTTAATTGTGACATAATGCAGTGTTTAGCGTGTGTATGTTGGATTAATTAACGTGAATGATTTGACATTTAGAGTCCAGAACTTGGAAGCGGATACGGCAGTAGCGGCTACGACACACAGCGTTGAAGCGAGTTCTCTGATTACAGACACGGGCAGCGCGCTGCCCAGACACCGTGCCCGCTGTAACCGTAAACCAGGGAATGGTACCAGTATTCGTGGCTATTTCGGGGCCACGTCGGCGCTACAATTTGAACGAGTGTCTCCTTCCGCTTGACCCGAAAGCATCTTTATTCGCTTGCAAAAATTTACACGATGGTGATTCGTGGAGAAAGCGAAATATCAAAAAACACGTCTTCGGATACACACGCGGTGCATTATGCCATCAATCCATCGAGATTTTTGCGAATAATTCATAACTCCGAGATGTAATAATAACAGTTACTTTCATCAAAATCAATACACGTTCGCCAATACATGATACACGAACAAAATGGTATCGAATGTAAATTAATTAAAAAGAAAAATGAATGAATTTTAATGCACTATAAAATATATTTAACGCAAGTTAAATGTTTGAAATCATCTTGTACATCACCTCATAACGTAATACAATCAACGCGAAATAGAAAGTATTCATATTCATATAATAAAATCATGAATAACGTATTCAATATCATCTGCGTACCGTATAAAATCGAATATTCCAAAGGATCGAATGTCTAAATTATATAACTCATGAATTTTAGAATAAGAACAGAAATTTGATTACCTATTGAGGCAGAGGAAAGTTGCTGTTACTTAAAATATTGTTTCTTTTTTTTTTTTTAAAGAAACATATTACCGTTTGCTTGTATTATATAATAACATTGGTTCAAAAAATCTGTTTTGACAGCATTTCGAGTCTTCGAATAATTATTGAGGCGGCAGACGTCACAATCGTCGAAGTTAGCCAGTTGGACGCCATGTCGAAAGTACTTTAGGGCGTACCGGGTGTACGAAGGGCGAGGTAAAGTAGCGCCACCCTCTTTGTGTCACCGACGAGTCTCGGCTTTTCAGAAGGAGTCAATATTGGCGCAGCCACCCCTGTCTCTAACCCTTACCGACCACCCCCGCGGCCGTTACCGCCCTCTCGACGCCGATTCTCCCATCTGTCTCATTCTACATCCGGCGAAAGTACAGTGTCCCTTCCAGAAAACTCGCTATTTGGATTATTTTTAACCCTCTTGTCTGCGAATCGATATTCGCGGTTAATCAACCGTCGAATAATCGATTAAACAAAATTATCCCGCTAAAATTTGATGAAGTGTATGTAGAAAATGTATGAAAGCGCGAACTTATTTTCCGTCTTGAAGATCAAGAATGTAGATATTATATGTATATATGTGTATATATATATATATATATATATATATAAAATAAATGTTATATATTTAGCATTTAAAATAAATGTTATATATAGAATATCTATGCGCTCGAAAATTATCATGAAATATTAAAAGATATTATTGTATTAAAACGCGAGTAAGACGGATCAATCGAAATTAATAAAGGAATATAAAATTTTTCTTTATTTATTAATCTCGATTGATCCGTCTTATTCGCATTTTATTAAATTTTGCACAACGTTGCGTAAGCAGTAAAATAATGATTGAAAATTTAATATTTAATATTCATAAAAGGTTTAATAAAAGATACACGTATTGTTCAATCAGGTGAAAAATATGTTAGCAATATTAAACATTAAAATCGTAATTGCGTATCACATTTCATTTTTATTCCATATTATTGCGTAACTTCACAAAAAGTTCAGCATTATATTTTTACACTATTACGCAGTAAATCCATCGAGTACTGAAATTCAATCTTTTTATCTCAACTTGATGATGATTATTATTATAATAATATAAAATACTTTTAAAAGTTTCGTTCTAAAAATATTTTTATGCACAGAAATTTTTAATTTAATTTTTAAGTTGTCTAACTTTTTATTATAACAATAAAGCCAGTATATTAGTCAGAATTTACCAACATAATTATGACGATCGTAAATGAGAAATTTCAATATTTTTGAAAAATATAATTGTTAAATATTACTACTACCTACGCTTATTAATTGTACTTCTTTGTTCTATTTAAATATATATTTGACATTGAAGAAAAATATATTTATGTTTATCAATACATTTGCTTTATAACATATTGAAATTTTTACATTTTAATAAATCCGAGTAATGTCGAAGATTTTTGTTATTAGATAAATGCTTTAAAAAATAATTATTCATTAATAATAATATTTAAAATAACAATTTATTTAGGAAATTAAATAATTATAAAACTAAACAATTTTTTTATACATATATGTTTATATAAGAAAGAATCATGATTTGTTGCAAAGATATTCCAAAAAGATGTATGAAAGATTTATCAGATAGATTTAATTTGGGTAATTGAATTTATCAAAACTTTTCAGTCTTACATTTAGGGCTCTATTCTGTAATTCTTAACAGTGTCATTAGTGAATGATTATAATCATTAATAAAGACTCTTTTTTTTTAATCTATAACAACAAAATAGCGACAATAAAAATGTCGTATACTCAATAATAATTCAACTGTTGTTTGAGTTTACGATAATTTTATTTTTATTACAATAAGTTTGTTAATGAATAATAACAATCATTTGTAGAAAAGAGAAAGTTCGTTTGATAATATCGTAAGGATTACAAAAATAAGGTCTTTAGTATTGTAATTATTCCGATTAGTTTTTTCATAACCTTTGTACATGGCTAACAGTTGTCATTTCTGAAATATACGCAGCTTGTGTGTGATCTATTATATCGCTCTTCTTTGTTCACGCGTAGAATTTTACGATGGTGATACGGATTACGATGGCGGATCATCGAGTCCGGTTCGTAGAAAATGTCAGAAGAACCGCACACGTCGCCCGATAAAACGTCGCCACAAACAAACGCGGTGAGCAGCCGAGCGCGTGTTTTTCGCTTATGCGGCGCGAATAAAACGTCCGTCCCTAATCTAATCTAATCTAAAGTGGACAATCTCTGACGGCCGACAAATGAGAGAGACGTTAATCTTACTGCCAGTAGTTTCCAAGCGATGATCATGGAGCGTGTTTAGAGTTTAGTCATTAATCTGGAATAAGTGCAGAGTACCTTTCATGTAGAATGTTTCCTGACTTAATAATTTATCAATCTTACTGTTGCGTAAACAAAAAGCTCGAGTTTTAAAAAAATTTAATAAATTAAAAATCTATTCCTTGAGTTTTTTGTGTTTACACAAAATTAATTATTTTATTTAATTTAATACATGTATAAAAATTATTGAATAACGCCGGAAGGAACTGAACTTCCCTCCGCAATGAAAAGAAGGTAGCTGAGTTATATTAAGTTACACGAAAGTTATATTAATTCGTACAATTGTACAACATTAATCCCGATGATATTAATCTGTCTGACCAATGTAGTAACATAAATCTAAAATTTCATGAAATTTCTATATTTTATAACGCGATTGATCGATCGAATCGAGGTCAACACCGACAGGAGGCATCGATTGAATCAGTCCGGGAGAGACGACTTAAATTTTAACAACAAATCGATCACATGGGATAAGATTGTCGACCGACTGGAAATAACGTCCCTACTATATGTCCTTTCCCTCCATTTTTCTCTCCGCGCTGTCGGAAGGGGGCGAACGAGAATGAAGGCGAGGGCGAGAGCGAGGGTGAGGGTTCGAGGGTTGGTACATTAGCAATGTTTTGTTGACACTGGAGAACAACGTCGAAGCCATTACTGGCTTCTGCCAGCGTGATATAGCCCTTCGATCCATCGAGCAAGCCGGCGAACGGCAAACTCGCTATAAGAGAGATGGTCTCTTTTTATCATCGAGACGTCATTGTTATAAAACTGTTTTTTGCATTTTTATAGCGTTTTCCACTATGTAGGAAAACTAGTGCACACTGGTGCAATTCAATGCAAATCAATTTACACATTTCATTATACACATTTTCATTATTAATAAATAATTTAACCCTTTCACAGATTCTTTTTTATGTTTCTTGTCACGATAGCTCCATATCAATAAAATTAAATTATTTATTAATATATACGTGTTTAGAGTTTAGCCATTAATCCGGAATAAGCGCAGAATTCGTATCCTTTCATGTAGAATATTTCCTAACTTGATAACTTACCAATCTTACTATCATGTAAACACAAAAAGCTTTTTAAAAGAAAGTTTTAAAATTAATTAATTAAATTTAATTAAATTAATTAAATTTAAAATTATTCTTCGAGCTTTTTGTGTTTACACAAAATAAATATGTAAACCGATTTGCGCTCAATTGCATCAGTACTGCACTAGTTTTTCCAATGGAAAAGGTTAACAATAATTTTCACATTTTAGAGATCTATATTTTCAATGTATTTCAAAACTTTTGAAAACTTTGGCATTGCTTGAATTATGATGATTGATTTTTGCAATCTATAATTCTCATTTAGAAATCAGAAATGGAAGTAAAATTATTTTTAAAAATGCCAGCCAAGCTTCTTTCTGCTTCAAATATCTTCTCGTTTTAACGTTTAATCGCCTTTTTGATATAGCAACCAATTTTTTTCCAATGCTTTTCTAATATACTTTCTCCATTGCTTCTATATAATTTTTTATTAATCAAGATATTTGCTAGTTAGGTATATTTCTTAATGTCTAGCATTTCGATTAAATAATTTTTTTATAATATATTCATTTTTATAAAAGTTAGCAATCGAATTGAGCATTGGCTATACCAATGGCTGTACCAATGTATTGTTCTCATGGGCGTGTAATGTTCTTATCAGATTAGAAATGGAAATGATTGAGATTGATCAACTGAAAATTGATCAATCAAAGCAAAGTTGACTCAAGATTGATTTTCTTTTTTCCGATTGAAATTCCAATTCAATCTCAATATCAATCTTTATAGATAGTCTTGATGTGGGCTTGAGAGTTAAATATCGATAAAATTTTTGGCCTAAAAATCATTTGACTCAAGAATAATAAATTCGAAATACGATAAGTTGAAGAGCGATTATGGGATGTCCATACTTTAGTTTTTATTTATTTCTGCGGCGTCACGAGATGTTGCTCTCTTAGCCCTTAGCTCATCGCTCGTAAAGCTAAGTCCCTTCAGGGATCGTTGCGTCGTGACTCTAACTGCGGGACTAGCACAACGATAATAAAGACGTTTTAAGCGCCATATACAAGCGCGGCCGCTCTCGCAGAGAGAAAGTGAGAGAGTAAAAAAAAATATACAGCGCGACCAGTGCGTGCAGTCGGAAGTTTATTTTTGACTGTGAAGAGAATGGGAGGCACAATGCACTCGCGGATGCACCAGCGTCCATATTTCCGTCTCTTCTCGCCACCTTTCTGTGGCTCTATTGTTTGTCGTTTTGACAATGATCGAAATCGACGCGTTTTAAGTGTTGTACATATACAACGGCGCGTACAAAAAAGGATCGCAGCGCGAAACGTGCAGCATTTATTTTTCAAGCCGAGCGATAGAATCGATATTTGAAAAAAAAGAGCCGACTGACCGACTGTTTTTCAAATCTTCGAGTGCAACATGATGCTGCCGAAAATGCTGTAACTGTAGCGCTTTTTTTTATATCCATCATGAAACCGTGTTATTGACTGCATTCAGAAAAAGTAACTTTATAAGATTCTAATATTGTCATTTATACATTTAGATCCAGTAAAGAATGGAGGACAAGAACGAATCATATTAAAGAAGCAACAATTGTAAAAGTGCTTTTTTCATTCCGAAGGAACACATTCCGAAAGAACACACAAAATCAACAAAAAATTAAAATAACTTTATCTTGATTTTTAATATTAACAAACAGACAAATTTTATAATTTAAAAAATCATTATTTTGATTTTGTCTTGACTTGTGTTCCTTGTGTTATGCTAGTCGATCTCTCGTTTACGAGGAAAACTCGTGAAACCTAATCTGTATATTAATCAGTAAGTAACTAGGTGGTAACATGAGGTGCTTAGAGAGCAACCCCCAAAAATTGTATATTTATATTTATATTTTTCAATAATATATAAATATTAAAATTAAATATACATTATGTACCCATTTAAAGAACATTTTGATTGAAGTATCTAAAAATTTAACTAAATATAGATATGACCATTTATTGGTCCATTAAAATAATTACGTAAGAATTTCAAGCATGACGCTGCAAGAAAGTTTTCAGCCAAAAATCTTTTTTTCGTATTTATTTTTGAGATAAAGGAATGTAAAAATAATAAACTTCAAAACTTTTAGACAATACTTTTCATTTTCCTTTTCCAGAGAGAAAGAGAGAGAGAGAAAGAAAATAAAATTTTTAAAATAATTGTGCAAAGGATATATTGTGGCCACATGAGCCATTAAAGATTAGGAAAAAAGTGCGATAATTTATTTACTGTCTAAATTCTTTGCAAGAATCTGACTTTAAAGAATGAAAATTTTACCATTTTAAAAAAAAATGATAGAATTTTCAATCTTTAAGAATAGGATTCCAATCCAAAGAATTTAAAAAGTACGTACAAAATCTTCTAATTGTGCATTGTATAGCTTCTTAAAATAGGGATTGTGACCTGCGATTTCCTATTTGCGAGCTATATAAACACGTACGTCATTGCCATATCTCTCTCCATTGTCAGATATTATCTATATTATTTTTAGCCTAACGGCCGAAGTGATCATCCGGCGGACTAAAGTAGCGCCGAAGGCTCTTCTCCTTCACGCTGCAACGCGACACCGTACGCACCGTCGGAAAATTTCGAGAAGCAACAGGGATGCGCATGGATTATCCGGCGCCGTCGCCAACATCTTAATCAGCATCACCGCGCGTTATCTCACGTTTGGACGATACACGCACGTTCCGTTGTCATCGGACACTAAGTACTGAGAACAGCGGTTCCGTTATCGTCGGCAGTGATGCAATTGCAACGACGTTTCGCCGTTGACACACTGCATCGTCATCGTGCTTTGTGCGTTCTCAAAGTGCAACGGATGCACTTTGGCACAGTTGGAGTGGATGCTGACGACTTTGTATCTCTAATACATGCTCGCCGTGAATCGACCAGTGCAAATAATCTAACGCTGATTATGGTCGAAGAAGTTCTCTCCCTCTCTCTTATCGGAGTCAGTCCTGATTTTTCGGTATGCAAAACAATCGTGGCATACAGCACGACTTTTTATCTCGTTCGAGTCTCATTGTTTAAAGTTTGTTATGGCAGGAAGAGAGAGGGAGAGAGAAAGAGAGAAAGAGCGGCCCATGAGGACTAAGCTTATACGGGTATTATGGGCGTTTCGAGAATCCACTGTGTTTAGATCGACCTTATCTTTCGCGCGATTTGAAGCTTATATACTTCCGCTCGATTACGCGCTCTGTGTCGATAATTATGGCCAACCGATATCAATTAATTCAGCCGTTTACAACTCGAGAACGCATAATCGTTATCTTTCTACATAAATTGCTACGTAGACATCGTAATCGTGCATGATAAACCACTTGTAAAAAGAGCGAAAAATAAAAATTGAATTACAAATTAATGTTGGTAATATTGCTACAATATTATTATTATAATTATTGTATATCGTCATTATATAGTCGAATATATTATATTTCATTTTTTTTTAATTTCCATTACATGATACATTTCATATCTAACGTTAATTATTCTCTATTAATTAACGCTTGATAGTAAATGCGTTAAACGCTGTGTGTAAATAATTCATTATCGAAATTCATTTTGCTCTTTTTTGGACGGCCTGTATTTTATTGAGTGTGCGCATTATATCTTATCGAAACAAGATAGTTAAATCGTTCGATAACAGCTCCCGGAGGAGGACTATAGTCCCTATATTTGACGTTTTTTGTCGGTTACAGACGCCCACGAGACGCCCCTGTCCCCAGAGAATCGTCGGGACGCCGCCCCTGCATACGCGAAATATTCATTTAATTTTCGACTGTGTTCTCATTAAACAACTACATAATTGTGATCGTAATTCTCGAACACGTATTATTTTTTTCGTTATTACAAACATTACTATAAATAGAATCAAGTTTTTTTATTGTCAATTTATTATGGGAATCAAAAGAATCTATGTATTTAACTCGATACAATATTAGATGAAAATATGTAGCACAAGTATTAAGTTTATTAAATTTCTCTGTCTTCTCAAATAATTTAAGAATTTAAGTCGTATAAATACATAAAAATTTTTAAATATTTTAAATTAAATTTGATTATTGGAATCAAATTATATAGATTGGCATAAAATCATTAAAAAATTTTATATTATGATACAACAATTATGAAACTAATATATTATATTTATAATATTTGAGATTTGTACACATTCTTTTAGGATTACAGTGTAAAGATTTGAAATGTCAATAATTCGAAGTATTGACTTCTTATTTTTTAGTGACCTTATTTCAGAGTACTTAATTACATTAATTAAAAAAAATAGACTGGTTGCCAAAATCTGTTTTCTACTCAATTAAAAATTTTAACTACATCTTTAATTAAATATCACTGCTATTTAAATATTAAAATATTAATTCAATCTAAATATCGATTCTAGACAAAAAATTATACATACATATGTATGAGACATTAAACGAGATGTACTGCTCGAAAAACATGAGAGTTTATTCGAAAAATCTCTTTTATGTCTTTATTAGATAATAAAAATCTGTCTGTTATTAAAAAATTTCTCGATCTTACATTCGATAAATCAGAATAATTTTGAGCTGAGTAAATATATTTTACTTTGTTGTAAAAAATCTATTGTGAACTGTAAATTTTTTTTTGAAATAATATTTTTCTATATAGTTTCATTATTATGATTCATTATGATTTATTAACTATAATAGATATCAGGATTCATCTTTTTAATTTTTTGCGATTAAACTTTTTATAAATTAAGCTTAAATACTACTAGAAAAATTATTTATTCTCATAAAAACTATAAAAAAGATCATTTTTGTAAAAGTTTATTTTGTGTTGCTATTTTGTCAACATTTTTTTCAATTTTATAGATTGAATCGATAAAATTTTTATTTTTAAAAAATTCGATTTGTTATAAAAATTTGATGTTTGTATTATTAAATCGCAATAAAATAAAAAAGATTTTTCTTTAAGTACTGATCTCTATTATTTTTTTAATAAATAAATATTTTTATTCCACATTAAATTATCTTCTTAAATGTGTAAAGAAACTATTATAAAAATAAATTTGTTTATATTCATTATCATAATTTGTAAGTGATTTCCTGCATTTATATATTTTTATACGTTCAAAGATTTTTTCTCAACGTTTTAAAATTTATCAATGTCCTAAAATTTATCATTATCCTCGGCTAATATGAACATAAAATTCATCGTCATCTATTAAACAAAATATGTTTTCTACTAACATTATATACCTATATTAATAGAAGCGTCAGCAGAGTATCTTTATCGAAAGATGTATGGATCCGGTCGATTCATGCGAATCGTGAACGCATTTTCTCGTAAGGGAAGGAAGTGGGAAGCACTATTATGGCAGGACCAGTACACACATGTCACGGGGAACGTATCGAATTTCTTATGGCTTCTGTATATTCCCATGGCAGGAGGTCAGAGATGCGTGCATGTCTACAAGGTATTCGCGAATTAACGTTCGCCCCAAAGCGGCTTCGAGGATCAAGAATGATGATTTATATCGGTATCTAATATCATCTAATATAATCGTTGAGTTTAACTTCAATTTTCGAGAATATAAAATCCATTTTCGCCTATCTATACATCAACAAAATTTGAATTCAATAAAGTTCAACTCCATAATAAGAGGCGTACTTTATTAAATCATTTTCGTTAAAATCGAATGCTTCGCGGAAATATAATAGATCCGTAAAAGAAACAAGTATATGTTTATTACTCGCAACAAATTTGCACAAATTAAATAGACAACAAATGAGACTGGAATGAAATGAATTGGAATGGATTCAGATTTTTAAAAATATTGATTCACGAATGTTAAAATGAATACTTTTCAATTTGAATGTATTTCTATTCATTTATAGGAATTGCATATCTCTATGCCTTTCAATCTAAAAATAATATTAGCTTTTTCTGTGCATTATGAATACTGTTCAATTCAAAATTTTGAATAGGAAATGCAGTTTTTCAATCCAATTAAATCCAATTGAATCTAAAAAAAATATTCGCTATTTAAAATACGCATTCAGATAGAAAAACATTTCAATACATTTTAATCCATTCTCGTTTGCTAAGAGATCATCCTGAGATTGATACGAGAAAATTTATTAATTCCAAATAAAATTCGTATCAAAGAATTTATGATCACCCTATAAGCATCATGACGATAGATCTTACAGACTTATCCGATGACTTTGCGGATACGTGTGTATGGCATCATTCGTCGCATATTAATTACAGGAAATCCCGCAAAGAACCTCTGCTTCCGAACCTCCAATCATCTAATGTAATCGCAGGAATATCTGTTCAATTGCATTCGTGTGATTGAATGATTTCGCGAACATTAATCTTCAAATTGTTATAATGAATTATTCTAAATCAATCCTTATAGCTCAAAATTTTTAGCAATTATACACTGAAAAAAGAGATTTAGTTGGAGCAATTAATTGAAATTCTGATTCAAAATGAAAAATTGTTCTCAATGTAATTTTAAGTTATGATTGTCTTATCAATACTATACTTTAATTCATTACAATAATTATAGGCTGGTATTTATAATCGATTTTTATATTTAAGATCGCCTTAGGTACAATCTTAAGATTTTATGAACTAATCAGAGGTCATTTTAACATCTTAAGATATTACTTAAAACGGTCTTGAAATAAGAATAGATTACGAATACCAGTCATAATTTGCTTTACAATTTAATGCTTTTAGAAAGAGAAGCACACAAACGCTGATATTATTAAAAACAAATAATAAATTTTATTAATGGAGACAAGAATGTGTAGTATTTACGATATATAACGATCAGAAGTTTCTCTTGCAATGGATTTATATCCGATTCAATTTATTAATCGGCCGACTGAGACAGAGAAACGTGGCACACTTTTGATCATCGTAATGACTCGTCATCATTTCGTCGCAACGCGACGCGACGTGCTAAGTTTCGCGGAAGAATTCGCGGGAGATTGGCTCTGTCAATGGCCCAGATGGCCCAGCTGGTACTTATTTATTTATTATTCGCTCGTTCGCTCACTCGGCAAAGGAAAGGACGGCCGCATATACGAATATGCATGCGACACGATGCTCTCGCGGCGGAAGGCATCGCATTACGGACATAGTTATGAGGCCTCCGCTCGTTTCTAAAATCGGATGTAGAGCAACGACCTTCCAAACAACACGGGACTCCTACGAGTTGATCACTTCTATCCGCGAGAGACGAAAATTCCACCGTCAATTGTATATCTGTACTGTCGGACGTAGAAATATCGTCGAATATTGTTTACTTGACAAAGTATTAATGAAACAGTTACGTTATATGAACTTTATCGTTCGTCATTTATTAAATTTTAGAAATTATGTTAGTTTTGCATCATTAATATCTTGAATCATTAGCTGTTAATGTTCTTCTATTATATGTGTATGATTTATTTCATCTACGTACTTAATAAAATATTTCAACGAAGATAATTTAATATAATTTAGTATTAAGAAAATGTAAAAATATAATAGAGAAAACTCGAGAAAACTCCTATTTCCATTGATCCAATTTGACGCCTGTAATATTTCTTCGGCATTGGATTGCTTATTTTTTTAACGCTTTTAAATCTTCACTTTTTCATTTTTTTCATTTTTTCGGATAATTAAACTTTGATGTAGATTGTTGTATACTTCTGTCTGTTCTAGAAATATTTTTCAGAATGAAACACTTCTTTCTAGCTTTCAGTTCTATCGAGGCGAGAAAACTCAATAAGAATTCAATTTGTGTAATTAACTAAGCAGAAACAGTCTTTATTGTCAAAGACTCACCTATGCTCGGCAGCACGATCTCTCTGTCTCCTGTTTTTGAACCAATTACTGACTTGCGTGGTGGTAAGGCCGGTGCTCTCCGCTAATTCTCGCTTTTCGCGCGGCGACGGATACGGATTGTTGGCGTACCAATCCCTCAGAACGCTCCTGGACTTCTCTTTGAAGCAATAAGACGTCTCCTCGCCATCCCAGATTGTGCGCGGTAGCGGAAACTTACGACGCACTCGGTACTTTCCTGCAAAGAAAAAGACAAATCCCTCTATAAGTGAGGATATTAATTTAACATTTTGTTTTTTCAAAGAAAATAAGAACGCAATTTTAAAAGCGTCACTATTACAGTACCGTCAGAAATGTTAGAATACCATCGCTAAAGTCTACCTGTATCTTTAAATACACATTTTGACGGCTCCAAGATAAACACACTTCGGTACTCTGGCGAGTGAAAATTTTCACCGCGAACACGGATTCGCGACGCTGTGAAAAACGGAAGAGGAAGCAGCGGCGTGTTACGGCACTCCGATTCTCTCAACGCGCACACAGAAGCATGCTTTGTTTCTAGCTTCTCTTTTTTGAAGACGGATTTGGTTTCTGGGCCGAGTGCAACGACGGCGACGTCGTCGGTTTCACGCGCGACGCGCGCCGCTTGCGAATTGAGCGGGTAAAATAGGGCCAAGTCTATACTGCTCATTAGCTGAATGTGATAATAACTTTGTCCGTTCTTTTGATCGTTATGTCAAAACCGTTGCAGCGTGCGTTTCGCGCATTGTTTATTTATAATTGCCGTACGTAATATCCTAAACTCGAAAATAAATGTGACGCGCATGTGGTACGCGTCGCATTAAAACAAGATTTTAATGCTGCACTAATATATTGTTCAAGTTTAATTCGCAAAGTAATATCTTATATCGAGAATTGGATAAATTATTCATAAATTATCATATATAGTGAGTTGTTATAAATTTCAGAAATTTCTTTAAAAAAAAAGTTATATACGATGACATTTTTGCAATATTTATACTTCATTTTAAAGTAAAACATATATATGTATCTCGAGAATAATAATAAGGATCACATCTTGAGAATAACATATTAAGGATCATTAATTTAATGAGATGTGTGACATAGTTTCGTGTCCACTCGGATTTTCTGATTTTTAATGAAGAAAGTTAATCATTGTCGGCAAAGCACTACTCCACTTTCAATGGCTTTTTGCTTTATGTGAATGTTCTATGATAAATTAAATTTATTTATTTTTAGAAAACAATTATTTACGGTGCTAGATATATTAAACATACTATTTTTCTCTATGTTCTTCAATTATCTTTTCACCAATCAATATTGACTAGTATTTAAGTAAGGATTTGAAATTCAATTTATATTTTTTTTCAAACTTTATAAGAATATTTTGCTAAACTTAATAATTATTGATACAAAACGAGAAATACTTATTTAATAAAACAATTGAAATCAATACAAAGTAGCAATTAACAATCGTCATTAAGAAAATTATTATATTGAATTTGCACAGAAAAATAATCTCTACTTATCATTTTACTTATAATACAGAAAAAAAAACCGTTAAAAATTCTTACTAACCAACTGCGCCGAGGGGCCTTCCGCGCAGCCTTTCGGCTTCGATGTAGTGGGCCTTGAGCCAGAGAGCCTGCAACTTCGGATGATTGTTCGGATTGAAGGTGTGGCTCTCCAGGATCCTGTAGAGCTCCTTAAATTGACCCCGATGGAAGGCGACGATCGCCTTGGCCTTGAGCACGCTCTCGTGCCGGTGCAACCTGGTGCATGCCGGCAGAGACCATAAAAATCGGCTGAGCCTCTCCACGGAGCCTGCCTGCTGAAGAACCTGGACATTCGACACCATCGCCTTGAAGACGATAGACAGGGGGGGCACACTGTTAGTCGGCAAAACTCATCCCGGGTCTCCTCTTATTCTAGTGTATCTTGTATATATCTCATATTCACCTCTTTTAGCTGATCGTTTCGTTCAAGGAAGATGAGTTGGACAACTACCAGTGATTAACAGGTTAGTCGGAACATTTTCGTGTAAAGGGGGGAATTGCGAGAATGGGAATTGCGAAGATGGGAATGAAAGATTACAGAAATTGACTATTAAAGCTATTATAAATAATCTGTTTTTATGAAAAATCCGGGAAAAATTAACTTTAACAAGGAAAAATTAAATTTAGATTAATTCTCTTGTATTTAGAATTTTCAAATCGAGAAAATTAATCTAAATTTAATTTTCTTCAATTTTTAACAAAATATATACAAGCTGTATTGTTACATTTAATTTAATTATTCACAAAGTGCAAGTAAAAAAATTATAAAAGGACATAAAATAGAATGCTCTCTATGATAAATAATCTAACATTAAATGAAGGAGCTAAAAAGTATTTACAAAGTCAAATAGTGTGTGTGTGTGTGTGTGTGTGTGTGTGTGTGTGTGTGTGTGTGTG
>Ga0157364_1001724_pt1 | contig 19124 bp, 9 predicted proteins | sample AttsexASBM2_FD_111476 | JGI IMG/M metagenome (GOLD analysis project Ga0157364, IMG submission 111476) | Fungus gardens microbial communities from leaf cutter ant in Ribeirão Preto, State of São Paulo, Brazil - Atta sexdens ASBM2 | ecosystem: Host-associated > Fungi > Mycelium > Unclassified ...
GTGTGTGTGTGTGTGTGTGTGTGTGTGTGTGTGTGTGTGTGTGTGTGTGTGTGTGTGTGTGTGTGTGTGTGTGTGTGTGTGTGTGTGTGTGTGTGTGTGTGTGTGTGTGTGTGTGTGTGTAATTGATTATAATTGATAATATATCGCAATCACGCAAATGAATCCTCGATTATTGAGCTAAACGCTCAAACGCAGAGCTCAACGCCCAAAAGAGTTAACTAACTCGATCTGTTAAACCCCTTGTAAGTCGGTTACGCTCGATGCATTTACACAAGGGGTGACTGTATATAAAGGACGTTTCTGAAAGCGCACGCTATATGCGCACCTACGACCGGGTGTATCGTGAGGTTGAGTTACGGAGCGACCTGTTTTATTAGCTTCGGGAAGCACTGCATTCTTTCCTGTTCGAACTGTAACCGCATGCGCCAAGCGGCACCGACGACAGACATTCAGGACCGTATATGTAAAGCATACGGCCTGGGTTATCCTATGCATAGATTTTAATCAGGATGTAAGAAACGAATTGAAAGAATTTTAAGATAAGTATAAACCGTCTTCAAAAACGGGAGCGAAAAGTTTTCAAATCTATACTGTACGTGGATAAATTTGTCGATGATATTTATGTAACCTTAACTACATCTTATTTATTAGAATAATAAAATTTGAAACGAAAGGAAATCAATAACGTAAGATAAAAAATAATATAATTCATATTTTCATAAAATTTTTTCAATTTCTAAATAAGAAATAAAATATTTAAAAACTACTTTTTAATTAAATAGCTAGAGATTAAAATACCTAAAGATTTAGAAATTAAGAAATATATTATAAAGAAACTTTTATTTAAAAAATATTATGAAAGAAAGATATGAGACACATCTTATTGTGATATGTTCTCGAAATATATTATTCGATTGTGGACAGTAATTTCTTGTTAAAACAATTTCTTGTTTTTTTGAGAAGAACTTCGTCTGAGCAACATTAAATAAAGTTAACTGGAAATTACGTCAAATCTGCTATCGGCGCGCTCATCGATCATGTGCGCCACCACGCGCGACATTTATGGGATTTCCCACTTGGATTTATGACCCGGACGAATTTTAATCCACCTTTCAAACGATGAAGCTGATTTCGGCAAGGTAATGCAATTTCCAAATGCGAGCACGTTTTATCGAACCGGTTCCTATTCGAACTGAAATATGCTCGGGCAAATTTCGTATTCGTACTCTTCCTTGTAGCATAAAACATAAATCCCTCTAACGTTCCCCGAACGAAACGACCGCAAAAATAGTGGTGCAATCGATATAAGTCATGTGCACTTATTCGAACATGTAATTCCGTGAACACGAATTATTCAACGTTGAGAAAAACGATATTAATCGTTAATGTTGCAGTTCAAACTAAATTATTTGCGTCTTGAATTATAATTAGAGAAAATTAAATATCGATATATGTATTCGTTTATATTCACTTTAAATTATTTTATATGCAGTTTTCTAAAAAAATATTATTTTGAGATTCGAAGATCTTTTAATTAATTTAAAATTATTTGTAATTTTTCTTCTTTTTCACAATTTTTATGAAAATTTGTACTAAAAAATTTTTAAAATTATTTTTAACATAATATAAACGTATCTTTGTCAAGCTGTTTGACTTGACATTTTTAACTTGTTTCTATGTACAGATAACTCACTATCGTATCTACATGCCTTTATCGTAACTTTTCAAGAAATGTTCTTTTATTTAAAGGTTTTCTTTTATTTGAAAATTCATAGTTATTGAGAATTCATAGTTTTAATGTATAAATATATTCATATGTATAAATGATATACTAATATATAATTAATAATAATATATAATTTCCATGATATTTTAAAGAACTGAAATAATGTTATAAGTATTATATATATTCAGCCTTTAGAATATTATGGAATATTAGCGACATTTATACATACATGTATTGTGACCATTATGAATTTTTAAAAGGAAAATTTTTAAACAAAAAGATTTTTCTCGAAAAGTTAATAAGTAAAGCCACATGTAGATATGATGAACGAATTCTATACATAGAAACAAGTTAAAAATATCAAATGTAAAGCATTAACTTAACAAAAATTACACGTTTTCTCTATATTAAAAATAAAATTTAAAAATTTAGAATTCTAATTTTTCCGCATCGGCATAATTTTATACATTTTGAAGATTAATTTGTAGAGAAAAGGAGTTTATGGGTCAAGAGAACGATAATTTTAATATCTAATAGTACTGATGCTATCTCTAAGAAAACATTTGTTACATGCATCTGTCCTCGATAGAAATTGTATTTAACTGGCCAGATTAGGTGCAAGATATAATTTCACATTTGTCACTTTATGCGAAAACTATAACAACGATAACGATCGAAGCGGTGAAAGGTGAAACAAACTGCGAGTGCATTTTAAATATACGTGCACATTTAAAAATATTTTTTAAAAGAGATAGAAATTCGTTAGATTTCTTTCTTTAAAATAAATAAGCAGCTTCTATCTTTGAATACAGTTATTGCAATAATAGTAATCTGCCATTGATCTACACGATATGTATCAATCTCATTCGTTTCATAATCTGCATCGACAAATTAATGCATTCGGCTACACCGCATCATTTCGCGCGGCGCAAACACGAAGGATCATTTTGCTATTTTACGTTCACTCGGTTTATGTCTGGTTTGCATTAATGTAGGCCGATATATATATAGAAGAAAGCCTTACGTTAAAATCCGCTCAAGAACGAATGGAAATGTCATCATGCTTGCACTAGGCTTTATCTCCATTCGGTTTCGATAATTTGTCGAGCGCAAATTGCGTCGCGACGAGGAATGATTTAAAATGTATGAACGCTTTTCGAAGGCTATTCTTTGCCCCCCTTTTCCCTTCCCAGTATCGTCTCATGTGGGAGAGGGGGCGGTCTTCTCTGCGATAACGATGCGACCTACTACCGCACCTTCAAGCAATAATTAGAAACTGTTATCCTCACGACGTATATTACTCCGTAACACTTTGTCCTGCATAGCCTTGAGACGTAGAGGACGTCTCGTGACATTCCGTTATTCAGAAGCTGGGCCTTCAGCTCGGAGTCAGAACAACGTATTGTAATCTGTACCTTGACGTTTCAATAATAAAATTTTTTCTGATTTTTATTCTCACATTTAATAATAATTTATCATTTGTATTTATATAATTCTATATCATTTATAGGGTGATACTTTTATGATACATTTTACAAATGTTCAAAATTATTAATTAATCGTCTTTCTATTTTTGTTTGCTTTACTTCTTATCTTCCTCATTGAGCATTCAAACAGAAATCGTAAGGTGTGTATTGCTATTGCGAACATTGTGTTGGTAGGTAATTATTATTTTGCATTTTTACATCAATAACCGCTATGGCTCACATTAGCAATTTGAATTAATTTGTGATTTATATTTGAAGCCAAATAAATTTACTCTTATCATATATAAAATTATTAAGCTAAAATTTTCTAATTTTCTCACATCGGCACATAATTTTACACATATTGAAGATTAATGTTTATGAAAGAGAAGAATTTATAGGTTTAAGAGAAAAATTTTAATAACTAAAAAAATGACTGACTGTATTACTTAAATTATAATTGGAACATACAAGAGATTATTTTACAATTAAATTGTAGACTAAGAATAGAAGCAAAAAATTTTGATTCGAATCTGATAGTTGGATATTTCCGGAGTGTCAATCGGTGGGTATTAGAGATTTAATATGTATTACGTTCGACTTGGTGAACGCGCAGGCTTGCGCGCGAAAAGACACGACTTTTTCACGTAGCGCTGTGATTATACAACCGACAATCGATCTCTTTCGTAAATCCGACGAGATCTCTCGTATCCGGCACGCGCGCGCACACGACAATCGGAGTCCAGCGGGCAGCGGCTCACGCGAGAAAGAGTGAAATCAGCGTTGCGGCATACCGTGATACCGCGCCGCGCGTACCGAGGTTTTCGTTCGTGGCGGTTTAGCGCAGCGCAGCTCAGCGCAGCGCAGCGCAGCTCGTCGAGGCGGGGCAAGGCAGGGCAGGTGGACTCTCGAGTCTCGAGTCTCGAGATCTCTCTTCGGGACTCGGTAGGACTCGAGCGATTATCGAAAACGCGCACAGCCACGCCACCGAGAAACGGCGGCGACGACGATCGAAACGGAGCGGAGCGGAGCGGGCTCTTCTCCGGCGGCAGACAGGCCGAAGTCGAAGGAGACCTGCCATGCCTGCCGTAAAGCACGCCATTCGGCAAAAGGTTTGTGGTAAGAACGAGAGACGCGAGGGTAAAGAAAGAAAGAGCGAGAGAAAAGAAACGACGACGCAGAGGTCGAGGGAGAGAGCTACAGGGAGCGAAGAAAGAAAGAGAAAGAGCGGAAAGAGGAAAGAGAGAATTTCATGAGTGAGAGACGGAGACGTGGGATGCGCGGTTGGTAAGAAAAGGCAAACAAGGCAGAATAAAGCCCGTTGAACAGTGATGAGTTTCGTGGAAAGAGCCGACAGTCCGGGAAGAAAGAGAGACTGCTTTAATCCCGAATCGAAGACCTTATATACCAAAAGACTCTTCTCTCGGGCATACAATCTTCTCAGGCATTTCCCCGGAATTTCTCGAGATTTTGACGGCAGACATCCTTTACTTTTCGATTCTATCGAGTAGCAGGTCTGTGATATCGAATTCCATGAACGAAGTACATTCTTGAATTCAACACATCTCTGAGAGAAAGGGAGTCTTTTTTAAGATTTTATAATTTGAACCGTCGCGCAACTGAAGGCAAAGGAGAACGCATTATGAAACGCGTCTTCCCTAAATCTGGTGCTTCAGGCAGGAGAACAAGCAGACGTATACGCACACAGCATACTATATAGTGTGTCGAAGAAATAGGGTACAAAGACTTTATTTAAGTATCAAAGGAGAAAGAAATATATGCGTCTCGAAATTTTGATCGGTTCATTCTTTACATTTTACTACGCTACAGATCTACCTTTACAGATCTATCTTTATATATCTGCTTATTATATAAACTATAATGCTACTAAGGTCTATTAGATTTTATACAATTTTTATTTTATTATCATATTGACCACGATTTTTTAATTGATATACTTATCTGTATGATGAGAATATATTTATAATAGATTATATATAAATAATTTTTACGTTCAAGTTTTTTTACAAAAACTTGAACGCGAAAGAATATTTGAAGAATATTGATAAGTATTTTCAACTTTTCGGCATTTGAGAATCGGAAGCACGCGACACTAATCGACGTTTGATGCTTGTCGAGACACACTAATCATGGGTTTGGGTCTATTAAATGATTGCGAAGGAGAAGGAGAAGACCTTGTGGTGTACCGGAATAACATGAACCCGTTTGGATTTCCTTTGTTTAAAATTTAACGAACGTGTTGGCTAAAACAACGCATTCTCGTAAGGCACTCCGGTAGTAACGCCGAGACGAGTCTCTTCTTTTTCCGGACAAATAAGTAACACGATACACGTATGTAGGTATATCCGTGTCTCCATACATATCCGGTTTTATTATTTAATCCAGGGGAGAAGCCAGACGTGAGATTCACTGGTGTGTAACACCTTGTATGCGCTTCCTTACATTAAATGTTTGAGTATTGGCTAATGTTGCTTAAATATTACGCCATTAGTAAAGATATCGTTAAATCTATCGTCATTGACACATGAACCAAATAAATTACTATTTAAAATCACATTAATTTTTTTTCATTTTCATCAGATTTTTGACATTTAAAATATTTATAATAAATTGCCATTTGCGTCTTTTTAACTGAAATTTTAATTTTCTGTACATTGAAATCATCAAATCAGATAAAAAGAATGATTGATTTAAGCGAAATGAAGTCAACAAAAATTTATTACATTTTATATCATGAAAATATTTATTTTTATAAATGTGACAATAGAAGATAATAAGTGTTTGCAAATACATTTGGCAATAGATATATCATAAAACGTGTAAGAACATATAAATAGTAACGTCATTTAATTTTTATAAAAATGTGCATTAATTTGCGAAGATTAAAATCCTGTTGGGCATGCATTTGCACCATGTATCGCATATGATATATTACGGTAACTTTTTTCGACATCACTGTCATAAAAAAATAATTATTATTCATTACGATTAATGATTTTGTTTCTGAGCGCTTTGCGCGCTGTTATCTACGGCCATCCTGCTTCGCTTGCTGACCAAACATGTGTTCGCATGAATAATGGACATCTTTCGACGTACTCTTTATGCTGTAAAACGTCTAACACCGTAAATGCACTTTATTATATAATTTAACGTATTACTTAATTCAATTAATTTTTTTTTCTATCCACATCAAGTCACTTCATTTCTTTGCATTAATTGAATTCAATTAATTTGGTCAATAAAAAGTTAAGGAAATATTGAAAAAGAACATTTTCGATCTCTTTTATATTGGATTGTCGAAAATTATATCTATTTTTATTTTTATGAAAATTAATCATAAAAATTAATAATTTAAAAAATACAAAAAATAGTAATGCAAACGAAATTATTCCATCTCATTTTACCGATCGCATTTTTCCGAAGGAGGACCCATTCCTTCGACTAGTAAGCGCTTAGTTTACCTTAAAATATAAGCGAAAAAATCATTTGAGAAAGTCTCTTCATCATGTGAGAGGCGCGAGCCGTTCAATGCGACGATTCCTCTTCGCTCGCTCTTCCTCCGGACAAATATGTAATGTGATATGCGCGCGCGCGCGCACGCGCGTGCGTGTATACATGTACACGCCATCCGGAACAGTGAGTGTGTGTCCGCGAGTACAAAGGGGGCACGCCAATATAGTTTTAAAACGGAATCGAGCGAGCGAGTTGCACGGCGGGGCGCGCGGGAAGGCCAGAGAGGCAAGCAAAAGCAAGTCCGAGCGAGTAACAGTGGGCGACCCTGCTGCCGGCTGCCGACAGCATTCCTACAACACAACGCGCCCCGCGCGACCCACACATCGGGCACAATACACGGCACAGTACACATACCCACACGCGCGCGCACGCACGCACGCACACAGATGTGAACGAGCTACACGTACAGTGTCGGATTGCGAGGCATCGCCGCCCTTGGGAGCCCACGATAACTACCGCGAGGACAGAACGAATAGACGGACGGTTTCGAGCGAATCGATTATGCGCATTGAATTCGACCGAATTTAAATCATAAAGTGATCTGGAAAAAATTATATTATCATAAGAGGGATAGAAACTCCGTTCTCACAATACACAGCGCTACCTCGAGTCTTACGATGATACACTTGCGATACAAAGCGTTTCCGGCAAAAATTGCGTCATGGTTTTTTCTCAATGTTTTTTTTTTTTTCGATGAAACGTACTTTCGTACCCTCCTACGAATTTTGGAAATTTAATAGAAACGAAGTACTGTAGACATCTAGGTTCTCTATCGAATTGATACGCGCGTGGCGCAGACGCGGAGCGAGCGAGCCCGACGCTTTCCATGGCGTTGCCTGTGCCAGGAAATTAGGCGGAATCTCTCTCAGCCGTTAGTTCGTCTTGAGTGAATTATACGATGAAATGTCTCTTCATGATACAATATTTTTCGTTCACTGATACTTGCATGCAATATGTTTTTATAATATAACGATTAATTAAAAGATTTTCTTTTAGAATAATAAATAAAAGGGCTTCAAGAGATTGTTTTTAGTCAAGCAATTTTTTTCATAAAAATAAAAAATAAATAAAAATAAAATATACAATTACACAATATATAATGCATACAGAAATAAATGTTATCCAGTTTGCAGGACAGAATTTAAAATCTTGATTCCGAAAGGAGAAGGAGGATCTAAAAGATGATCAATTATGTTTTGTGTGATTCGTAATATTTCCAAGTTAGATATCTCGTCGATCAGTTCTAAATTGTTTCGACTCGGGTTCAGTGAGCGTTTACGACGGTCCTGCCAAAGTAGCGACGTAACACGACGCGTTGCGTCGCTCGGCCACTGTCGTGGGACGCCGTTGCAGCTTCGTGCATCCTCGTGATCGCTCGACTCGGCTATGCACTGTCCTCCCGTCGACTATCAACGAACGAGTGGCACACACATACACATAAGCATTTACATACACATGCGCGAATCCCTCTCTTTTCTCTCATCCCTCTCCGCCTTCCTCGCTCATTATTATATCTTTTTATACCTGCATCTTCGTTTAGTTTATTTTACTCGCTTTTATATAAGCGCTGCACAAATGCTATCTGTATCTACCTTCCCTTCCCGCGTCACGTGAATGTTCAAACTGTGGCAAACTTGTGGCAAATTGGCGCGCGCTCTTAGCGGATTATCAGTCAATGCGTCTCTCGATATCCGCGTGAATATTTCATATTATATATGTATATCTTGCTCTTTCGAAATTTTCCATTGTTTATCACAAATTTTACTGGTCAAAATATTTACATTTAATATCTTTATCTTTTCCAAGTACATGGCAGTCATAAATTAGTGCTCTAATGGTTTTCATATTTTGCGCTAGTCTATAATTTATTTTCTACTTACTTATTATCTTACTACCAGCACAGTTATGTCTTATATCTTAATCAAATGATGAACAACGACGCTACATTTCTAGTTTTTTTATTATTCATTAATTGATCGCTCGTCATATTTTTTTCTGATTAATTAATTAATTAGTTATTACAACACTGCGCGTATTCAGAAAGTTACGTAATCTTTAAACGTACATGTTCATACGAATTTATTTAATATTTCCCTTTCAAAACGCGAGCACGAGAGAGGATGTGGCAATACTACAAATAATAGAACGACGCGCTTTTGAACGACGCGGAAGACCGATGATCGACCGGGGGTTAAAGCAGATCGCGGTTGCCAAGGCAACTCCCGTTCTCGATGGACCACTTCCGGTTTTCGACGCCCCTCGTCGAATCCGTGTGGCCCGTGCCACACGAGGCGTCCATGTCCGCGTCCGCCTCTCACCATTTCCCGCTTGCTGATCGGATCGGATCGGCGCAGCGCAATAAGCGCGCGCGCGCGCGCATACGCTCGGTAGCGCAGCCTCGAATGCTCTCTAGTCCGCGACCGATTGGAAGGACGATGAGCCAGCGGTGCGCGCGTGAAAGGACATCCGGGAAAATGGAACGGGGAGAAATCCGATGAGCAACGAGAGTCTAGCAGCGTGGCCGTGCTAGTACGTCGAGATCGATGGCACCCTAGATACCACGCGAATCGGTTTCTCGATCACGGTGGTAGCGAAGAGACGTGGCGCGCTAACAAATCCAGTCGTACGAAGGCGTTTTGAATGCCGCGAAATCGCACGGACACGGACACCACCAGGCAGGCGCCGTGGCACGAAATCCAGCGTGGGAATCGCGTTTGGGCATGAAATCGTATCCTCTCTCGTGGGCGCAGCGCAGCGCTGCACTGCGCTCGCTAGTCGCTGCGCGCTGCTCCCGCTCGCGGCGACAGCTCGCTCGCGCCAGGCCAGTTGACGGTAATAACGAGGAAAAATGTGTACTATGACGTAACACGACGCGGTGCGTTTGTTGGGGCGGTCGCTGTGTCATTCGGCATTCGTTGCGCGTACTTTGATCGCTCGACGCTCACTTTTGTATTTCATTTACGTTCCAATGAATATCTTACATTTTTTGTAACACAATTACAATTTATAGGACAGAAATTAAATATATAAATTTAACGAAATAAATTTATTGAATGAGATAAAAAAATGTAATTATGCTAACAATTAGAGGTATTTTTGTCGATTATTTCCATACATTTGCCTGGTACATTTTGTCCACGAATATATTACAATCCATCTCTTTTTTTTAGATGTTGTAATCACTAAAAGATAGAACATACGTGTCAAACATATGGAGGGATAAGAGTTATAGTGGTGCAAGTCACTTAATTATGAATGCGAAAAACAAGGTTTTTTTTTTCAACAAACAAAAGTTTTTTTCAGCTGCACTACTAATCTATAAACCTCAAGTCGAGGAGGTTTAAAAAAAGTGACTTATACATTTTTTTATCCTTTCACATATCGATCAAGTCAATTAATTTAGAAATTGTCAAATCGGCATCAATTAATATTATTTGTTATTAACGACTTTGCTAATCTTTTCTGCTCGATTTCATCTCTCATCTATATATTATTTAATTATGAAAAAACTCAGCTGGATCAAAAAATCTAGACGACTTGATTTTGCAATTTGGGCGCTCGAAATTCTTTCCGTACCTCAATAAAACAATATTTAGATGAGATAGAGAGACGAGAGAGATTCTCAACAGCGAATGGCGCAATCGATCGACAGAATGTCCCGTATAATCCCGAGGTTATTAATAAACAGCATACATCGATCAATCAATTTTTTAAATACCGTAATGGCATCGCGCCATTGCGACCGCACCATTATCTCCCGACTCCCTGGTTTCGATACATAGAAACAGATTATTTTCCATTCGCGTATCGTAGATAGGAGGTCTCGTTTCTCGCGGAGTGCAATCTGTTTGCGCAGCGCGTGGACGAGCGCGCGGCATAACAAAATAAACGCGCATGTACACGCGCGCGGACAGAGAGCGGACAGAGCGCGAGAGTGAAGAGGGGGAGAATGACAGAAAGAAGGAGACAGGGAGAGGGAGGGAAAGAAAAAGAGAGATCGCGAGGTTACCTGTTCGCACGCCAACGATAATGCAGTCGAGCACTCCGGGCCTCCGTGTCAACGATCGGCGAACGGCCACGAATCTCGATGTGTGCACGTCCGTCTAAATGTTCCTACCTGAGAACCTTACGCCACCCAGCTGCCTCTCTCTCTCCCTCTCTCCTTCTCCCTCCCCCTCTCTTTCTTTCTCTCTCTCTCTTTCTCTTCCTTCCTCCGTCTCACATTCTCTTTCTCTGTCTCTCTTGCATTCCCGCGTGGAGTAAAGACACAACCAGATTGTGCTATCTCGAAGAGAGGGGAAGGGGGAGGGGGCGACCCCGTGTGTTCATTTCGCTTCTGGTCCGCAACCGTGAGACGAACGCTCTCCGCGTCGTTGTAAAACGGCTCTACTCCCGCTCGTGAAATCTTTGCAAGTATTATGCATCTCAAGTGTCGCATAAAATTAGTGCGTCATGATATCGGTCACTCCGATCTGAGATCGATCGACGATGTATCCATCGTCACAATTTTTACATAAGAACGTCTTTAATATCTCTTTTTATCATATTCGTATTATACATCTCTTTTTATTATATTATACTTTTTATTATATTTCTTCTCTCTCACTTCCAAAAGACATAATAAGATAACTCCGGCGTATCTATCAAAAACTTAATTTATTAAGTATTATTTATTATGTTTGTGAAGTAAATGAACTATATCAGTAAAAACTTTGTACTGTCTACTATTATGAAAAAAATATTAAAAATCCAAAATATTTAATATAATATTTACATTTCGTATTAAAAAATGAACTTTTTGAAAGCCTTGCATTTTTGCCGTATATCCCATAAGGGTGGAATATATGGTTACTCATAGGTGGAGGGGAAGAGTATGTATGACTCATAAAAAATTTACAAATGATGATGATATAAATAAGACAAAAATGACACAATAAATACTTATAAAATGCGATTATAAAATTTTATTAAGGAATAAGAATGATAAATATGTATATGAAGTAATAAATAATAATTACAATCTTTCCAGATGTATTACAAGTGTTATGACATGAGATACATATTTCATGTAATGCGTTTATTGTTTAGTGCACTGAATTCAATCTACGCACTTTGCATGCTTTGGGCATAAATCTCGCCTGTTAAAACTGCCATATATCCCAAACAGATGGGATATACAAGACAACAAACTATAAACAAAGAATAAAAGAGCAAACTTGTATTTTGTTCGTGTATCACGAAATAACCATAAGTCTTTTGCACATCCTACAGTAATCATTTTATGTAGATTATAATTTATGATGGCGCTACTTAATATAGTGACAAATCGATTAAACTCACAATAATTTCATTAATATTAACAGTAAGAAACTGAAATCGTAACATAATACTAATAACATAAAGGCATGTAACAGAGTAATTACGGGAAAATTACACCCCTTCCTTTTATTTTTCCTGACTTCTGCGGCGTAAATATCAGCGCGGCGTATTTACCGGAGTTACCCTATTTGCTATATCAAATTAACGATATTATAAAAGTTAAATTACAATAATTAAAAGTATTATCACAATATATATTGATTTTGATGTTAAATGTTCTGAAGGAAAGGAAGAGAAAAACTTACGTATTTTTTTTTTCTAAAAAACGCATATTGACTTTAATCGTTCTATCGACAACAATAAATGATAATGATAATTTTTAATTTCATAATGCAATATATAACAAAATTATAATATAGTATTATATCACATATTGTTTATTAAAACTTTAATTTGTTTGAATATCATTGATAATAGCGCACTTTCGGGAGTTTTTTTTAGATTTTTACTTTGAAAATCTCTGTTAGAGCAGATGTTCGTAAATCAATAATGGTTTGCAAAGCGAATTGTCGCGATGTACCGAATTTGGATCTGGGAAGTGCAGCCGTATCGTGATTATCGGCGATCGTACGCTTCCGATTGTCCCCGTTAAGGAAAGGGTACTGCTGCCGCGCCGAGGGAGATTCGCTAGTACTAGCATACCGCGAGAAATCAGAGTTCGCCATTAAAGCGTCACGTCGTGAAATAATGCGCGACCTAACACACAAACGAGGCGGTTACACCCACCGTGAGGCTAAAGCCACCGCGAGCGCGGAGAAAGCAAAAGGAATTTCGCAGCCGCGATATCACCGCGGCATTATTTTCCCTTCACCGTGCCACCTGCCATCCTTCGACATTGCACCGATTTTCAAAGGTACGAGAGATCGGTGCAGAAAACAGAGAGAGAGAGAGAGAGAGAGGGGGGGGGGGAAGCGAAGAAAACGAGGTAAATAGTCTCTACGGGGCTAAATAGTTTAAAACGTTCACACTAATATTAACAATAAACGCAATGGAAGTAAAAATCAATGTAGGAACATTATGTTAAATAAAATATTAAGTAGAATACTTTTAAGTGAAATAACAATTCTAATTATTGTCTAGCGGGAGGAATCGAAGAGATTGCACTTGAAATCATCGTGCTAGGAGGTATTGCGAGTGTCTTTCACCTAACAGACAGGGAGAGATCGGAACAGAGAAAGAGAATTAAGAGAGAGGGGGGAGGTGAGAGAGAGAGAGAGAGAGAGAGAGAGAGAGCGAAAGCTGTAACGTGCACGTTGGCACACAGGGATCATTTATTCATACACCTACCACATCTTCATTAGAGACAGTACATGAAGCCGGATGATTTTGCAGGATTTGCTTTCTGGCATCCGATGGACCAGTATATGCGTACAGTATATCCGACCGGCCGAACCGACCATCGACTTGCCCCCATACACCACTGTGTATTTATATTCGCGCTTACGCGTGTGCATGTACTCGAGACGCGCGTCAACGCACCCGTACACGCATGTGTATACGTTCCGCGCGTGTATACATATCGCTAGGATAATTTAACGTACGCGCGAGAACGGCGAATTCCCACCGTGTCGCCGTAGCTACATCGGGGTGTAAGTTCTCTGTCCTTCTTTCTCTCTTTCTCGATGGTATATTCTATAATATGTATAGGCAGAGTTGCCATTCGTTCGTTCGTTCGTTCGTTCGTATGTTTCTTCGGTCGAGGTCCGCTCCAGGTTGTTCGGTCTGTGTGTGCTCTCGCGGCCGGGGCTCCCTCCAACGCAGCGCGCGACCTAGCCTTCTTACCCGCCCACCTACTCTATCGAGCAATCCACAAATGCATTCTTTCCTCTCTTCTTCCCTTCTGTCTCTCTCCAGTTGCCGTCTCCGTTCTTTCCGTCGTCTCCCGTCGGCTAGAGGCAGCGTATGCATCGCGATCTCCTGTTCTTCGTTTTCCTCTCTTCCTCTCCGCAGCTCTTTCTCTCATCCTTTCTTTTTTCCTTCCACGTTCTCTGTATCTTCCTCTTCTTTCTGCCGCCGTGTGCTCTCTCTTTCTCTCTCTCTCTCTCTCTCTCTCTCTCTCTCTCTCTGTCTTTCTTTTTTCTCCTCCCTCTCTCCCTCCTACCATCCACCGTTCTTCGTTCCGTCTCTTCTCACCGTATCTCTATGTCGAGTTTTAAAGAGTGTCGTGAAGCCAGGGTATGAGACGGGACAGTCAGCCGGGCCACGTAACTACACGCTGCGTACGCATGTGTGGGTGTATATCCGTGCCTTCCTTATACATGACGGTACAGATGTGCCTCGTGATATACGTTTATGTTGGCACGGGCGCGAACGCACACTCGTGCGTGCGAATGCACGTACATGTTCCAAGGCATGGACCGGAGAAGTAGAGCCTCTTTGCCCCTCTGCCCTCTTGTTCCTTCCTTCTCATAACCCCCCTTGTCTCTCGATTCCTCCCACCTCTCGCCTCGTTTACCCCCTTTCTCCTCTTCCACAGTCCGTTCTTTCTTTCGCTCTTTTTCTCTCTCTCTTTCTCTCTCTCTCTCTCGCTCACTCACTCTCTATCTCTCTACGACCCGCAAAGTGCCCTTCCTCCCACTCGTCTTGTCCGGACGATCGGCGTTTCAACGTTAGAGACCTTACATGCTTGGCATACCTGCAAACGAGCGCGTAAGTCCACCCAATATAGATACCGATGCGTAGACATAGAGAAATCTGCCCGAAAACTTATCAGGACAACTCGTCACAATTTATCTTTAAGGTCGTCGACGGAGATGTCAAAAAGATCGAGCGGAAAATGTTTGTTGATAAACTTTTAAATGATGGCCATCGTTATCTCGAAAGATGAAATGCTTAAATTAGTATCAGGGTAGCACCCTACTTTCTAGGCAATTATATACGTTATATAGGATGTACCAATTTGCCACATATAGAGACAAACCGAAGTTAATTTTATATAGTTACTTTATATAACTGAGTATACATACAGCAAGGAACTCTCTCCAATCGACTTAAAGGGATACACAACTACGCAATAAAAGTTCATTAATGTCATTTTATGTGGAACTTGACTTACTGTGTCAGAAAGAATTCTCGTCTTTCATTATGTTTTTATATGATTTACAGCTTCCGCAGCTTCTTTATTTACTCTTATAATAAATAATAAAATGTGTTATATTTACTAAAAATTGTATTCTTTTATATTAAAAAATCGACATATCTTTATATATATATATATATATATTATCATCATACTAAGATGATTTAGAAGATATTTTAAGTTTTATTCAATCATATATGAATAAAGCAAATGATAAAAATTATGCGATATTAGGGATGATACATATAATATACATTAATTAAATATTAATTTAACCATATATATATATATATATATATATATATATACATGTTAAATTAATAATATTTAATTAATCTATATTATATGTATCATCCCTAATATCGCATAATTTTTGTCTTACTTATTCATATATGATTGAATAAAACTAAAATATCTTCTAAATCATCTTAATATGATGATACATAAGTCCCTAAGTTTGGACTCTTGAATGAATAATCATATTGATTGTATTACGATAGGGAAGGGGAAGAAAGGGTCTCGGCGCGGATCAATTTTCACTCTGGCGTCTGTCAAGGCTGCGTTGATTCTGCGTCCATGAATCATCTTGTTACTTGCTCCATGTGTGCCTATTGTTTAGGGGTCGTATTATAAGCGGTAGCTATCCAGATATTGATCCCCCTTGTATAAACTAAGTTCTTTTAAATGGCATTAATATTATCAGGGCACACGAAACGCAACGGTCAGAATATTGACAAAGTATTTATATTGTTTTAACTTATTCAACGATATTCTCAATATACAATGTTCAACGTACAATATTAAAACATTGATAAAAAAAAAAAAATTAAAGTAGAGAACGTAAATTTTTTTTAGAATTGGAGCATTAATGCGACAATCCTCATTCCGCATTTCTGAAAAAAGCATTTCTCCCCATCGTATTTCATCATATACTTAACAAGCTATTGCCATGACTTTGGAATTTCTCTCTTTCTCTTTTTACCGCACTGTATATCCTGTATGCAAATATGGATTCCGCCACATTCCGCTCATCCTCGGAGTAACACACTCCTTATCGATAGTTTTCTAGACCGAACTGATAGAGAGGCGAGCTTGTACCGAGCAGTGCAGCCGGAGGAACGTAAAGATATCCTTGGACTCTGCGCGACTCGCGCGCGAGTTACTTCGCCATTCGGTCTGCAAAGCGTCAACCACGCTACGAGGCTACGAGGCCCAACCACCGGGGTCGCGGTAATATATGCCGCTATTCGGCATTCATGGTGGTAAATATCGCACCGTAATATCCGCGGATTCCCAGCGTGCCGTGTATGATGGAGCGGTTGTACGCTTCGTGCGCGTCGCGTCGCGTCGCGTCGCATCGCGTCGCGTCGTATTGTATGTCGTATGTCGGAGACAACGAATGGATGATAGGCAGAACACACCAAAGGGACGTAACCGGCGTGGCCGTTTATGATTCTACAAATAATCCTCACGTCCGCAAGTAATTTTTCTCATTCGCTCTTCTTTACAGAAGAATCTTGGTATGGAGCTGATTTCGCGAGGAAAATCACCAAGTATATATGGACGGGAATCCTCTTCGCGTCTTTCCTCGCGCAATTCTCCGCAATTTAACGAGAGACTTAAAGTTTGATAGGCAGAGGAAACGGAGTAAGATATGTCACTTATACGACTTGTGTGTCATTCGGTTTTATGGGAATATGCTGATAATTGTGGTGATCATAATAATTTGAAAAATCGTGACCTTGCTTTTATGGGAAGATTATATTTTTGAACGAATGAATGTTACAGGAAATTTATTTAACATATGCCTAATTAATTTTAATATGCATAGAGACAATAAACTCTAGAGACATGCAGTAATGTTTAAATTAAATTCAAAGAGGAATTAAAGGACAAAGTTTTCTGTACAATTTAAAAGTTTCCTGTACAATTTAAATGCGTATTTTTAATTCGTCCATTGTACTTTATATATGTTTACTTTTTTATACTTTTGTATGTAGAGTTTTTAATGTCTTAAATGCTTTAAATGCCTATAAAAGAAATAAATGTAATTTACAAAAGGCTTACATTCGGTAATTTCGCTTACATTTGCATATAAATAATATTCAATGGAGCATTATATTAATATAGAAAATTACATATATATATATAATATGTATATATTTATAGTATTTATACATTAATAACACATAATTATTTGTACATATGTGTATACATATATATATATATATATATATATATATATATATAAATTTGTATATATATATATATATATATATGTATGTATATATTTATTTTTTTTGTGTATTATACAAATTTATGTGTGTATATAACAATTTGTACATATGCATAAATAGAAGAACATATATGTTAAAAAAAAATATATATATATATACATATAAAGAAAAATAAATATATTCTTTCTTTATACACATATAAAATCATTGATTATATAAATTACACGCATATACATGATAAATTCAATGATACAAATTTTTATAGCATTTAACTACATACATACGCATAAGGCCATATCATTTTGTGTATGCGTGTAACGTTGATGCATATAGTTGCCGACAGACGCTCAGCCTGTTCGGCCCGTTAGGTAGTGGTCTCCGATGCGGTTCGTCCGTGCGGAGAGCACGTTCCCCCGGCCGGACGGACATGTAAGTGCTCCGAGTAGGTGTGAGAGCCGTGTAGGTGGCTCTCTCGCTTAGGCGGAGGTCGAGGAAGCGGGGTCGCTGACGTCCCGGTCTGACGCCGCGCCGCGCCGGCCGGCCGACCTCCGACCAAACGCAAGCGAGTCATGCCACGAGTTAAGGGCGAAGAGAAATCTCGGCGCGTGTACGCGCGTCACCGATCGTAGCCGCGAACATACAAATTCGTTCCCTAAACTGTCTCGCGACAGCTTTTTCTATTCGAGCAAATTTTTAGTCGATGTGTCTCTCGAAATAGCAACGAGTTTACTTGATGTTAGCGAAAGAATGCATTGGTAGCAAGTTAGATCGATTTTGTCTATTGATACTATTTTTGTCAAACATATCTTTTAATAGGACTCGCGATTTCGGAAAGAAGAGAGATATTTAAAATATTTTGTTTTGCTCTCTAAATTAATATGATATTGGATACTCTCAGATTTATTATAGAAAACGATAAGCTTATAAGCGTCGAATCTTCTCGATCCTTCTTAATGTAAGATTATGAAACAAACGTGCACTTATATTTCATAATTACTAATAAATAAGAAGGATTTTGAAATCTTTATTGCAATGTCAAATTATTGGCTGTTAATTGTTCATATTTCTAAAATATATATTCGCTCAGAAGTTATTAATTCTATTCTCACAAAAACTATATCGACGCGGAGAAAACTTTGATTATTCGGTGATGTCATAACGGAATAGTTGGGTTTTATTTTAGGTAACGTTGTTTTTATTTGCAAGTAGATGAGTAGCTTAAGCCGCGACTGATCGGAATTACGAGAGAGAACCCGACCGGAGTTGTCGAGCGAGTATTAATAACGCGATGAGCGGATATGTTGGAATATCGGTTGGTTAACTATTGTGGAACATGTGATATTAACCCTTCAAACGAGAACGTGATAATATACCTGGACACGGGAAAATTTTATAAAATTTTAATAATTAAGGTACATTAAACAATTAAGAATAGCTAATGTTCCATACGAAATATTTTATTTTTCTACAACTTTTTTAATTTACATTTTATGGAGAAAAATTCTTGTTTCTTGTGATAAATCTCTTTCCCTCTCCTGTTCTTTTTTTCTTTCTCCTTCATAAAAAAAGTTCATTAAACTATCGTGAAATTTGAGATATTAACGTAGTTAATAAATCGATTTCGTGAAGCATCATCATCAACATGCACTTGCAGTATTCATATTCAAGTGTATATATTATATAAATGAATACACTTAAAATCA
>Ga0157364_1001725_pt1 | contig 19120 bp, 13 predicted proteins | sample AttsexASBM2_FD_111476 | JGI IMG/M metagenome (GOLD analysis project Ga0157364, IMG submission 111476) | Fungus gardens microbial communities from leaf cutter ant in Ribeirão Preto, State of São Paulo, Brazil - Atta sexdens ASBM2 | ecosystem: Host-associated > Fungi > Mycelium > Unclassified ...
AAAGTCAAGGACATTCAATCCTTCTTAGGTTTCGCAAACTTTTACCGCCGGTTCATCTTCAACTACTCAGACATTGTCATTCCATTGACACGCCTCACCCAGAAGGACATTCCTTGGAAGTTCAACTCCTCCTGTCAAGATGCTTTCAACTCTCTCAAGAAAGTATTTATCTCTGCTCCTATCCTTACTCATTGGATTCCCAATGCTTAACTCATCGTGGAAACTAATGCCTCAGACTATGCTCTTGCTGCAATCCTCTCCATTGTTAATGAAGATAATAAAGTTTACCTAGTTGCCTTTCACTCTCGCACTTTCACTGCAGCAGAGTTGAACTACGACACACATGATAAGGAATTGCTTGCCATCTTTGAAGTTTTCAAGATTTGGCGGCACTATTTGGAAGGTTCAGCCTATCCTATCAACGTTATTATGGATCATAAGAACCTTGAGTATTTTTTTACTACCAAGATATTGACCCAGAGGCAAGTACGGTGGTCTGAGTACCTTTCCCAGTTCAATCTTGTCATCAGATTCCACCCTGGTTATCTTGGCACAAAACTAGATGCTCTCACTAAACAATGGGACATCTATCCTAAAAGGGGGAATACTGGCTATGCCACAGTCAACCCTCACAACTTCAAGCCCATCTTCACTTAAGAACAACTTGCAGCCTCCATACAAGCCTTCTTTTTCCTTCCCTCCGTGCAGCTACAGTTGTGGATCTGGACACCCTACATCAAGACATCCTCTCGGCTCTCCCTAGTGACCCAATTGCTACAAAACACATCTCCACAGATGGCCAGTGGTCTACAGACCCAAACGGTCTACTCCTCCTCAACAACAGAATTTATGTACCATCTGCTGGTAACCTCTGCATATGCGTTCTCCAGTACAATCATGATCACATTCTTGCCAGACATTTTGGTCAAAACAAAACACTAGAATTAGTCCGCCGCAAATACTCCTGGCCCAGCCTCCGTGCTGATGTACAACAATTCTGCAAGTCCTGTGTCACTTGTATATGATCCAAGCCACAACGTCACAAGCCCTATGGATCCCTCAAATAACTCCCCATTCCTGAACAACCATGGAATTCCATTTCTATGGACTTCATCGAGAAACTTCCATCATCCTCTGGGTTTGACACTATCTTGGTCATAGTCGACTGGCTCACCAAGCAGGTGATCTTTATCTCTGCCTACGACACCATTATGTCCGTAGACTTAGCACATCTATTTGTCCTTCATGTGTTTTCCAAGCATGGCATTCCTTCCCATGTCACCTCCGACAGAGGCTCAGAGTTTGTGTCAAACTTCTTCCGATCTTTAGGCACTGCTCTCGATATGTGGCTTCACTTCACTTCAGGTTACCACCCCAAAGGTGATGGACAAACCGAACACATGAATCAGACACTCAAGCAATACCTCCATGTATATTATAACTACTAGCAAGACAACTGGTCCGAACTCCTACTTCTCATGGAGTTTGCTTACAATAATGCTCCGAGCACAACTACTAGTGTTTCTCCATTCTTCACTAATAAGGGATATCATCTGAACATTACTGTTCACCCCAAACACGATATTGCTTTCTCCTGAGCCTATGACTTTGCCATAGATCTCAATGAATTACAGAATACCCTTAAAGCTGAAATCTCTGTGGCCCAACAGCATTATCAGAAATCCACTGATGCACAACGTTCCCCCACTCCTGATTTTAAAGTAGGTGACAAAATCTTTGTCAAGGCTCAGTTCTTCTGAACTACCTGGCCTTCAAAGAAACTCTCCGAAAAATATCTCAGACCTTATGAAATCATCTCTCAGCCTGGCACTCTATCATTCACTCTCCGTCTTCTAGAGTCCATGTGCTCTGTTCATCCAGTCTTCCATGTGTCTATGCTTGAACCTGCCACATCAAATACTTTCTCCAAGAGAATACAGCTGGCCCCCACTCCAGTCATAATTGATGGGGAATCTGAATATGAAATTTCTCGGATAGTAGATTCTAAAATCAATCGCCGACGGGCATGCAAACTCCTGTACAAGGTGATCTGGTTAGGATATAAAGACACTGGAGACAAATCCGAATGGATCTCCACATCTGAACTCTCTCATGCTGTTAACTTGGTATCCAATTTCCATATCACATATCCTGCCAAGCCTGGTCCTCTCCCATTGTCCTGATCATGCTGTTGCATTTATTCTCTGTCTCCATACATTTCTAATGGGGATTTTCCTTCATTAATTTTTTAGTATATTCTGTCCACTTATTTTCATTAACCCTCAGCTTCTGCGCACTTTTCAGGGTTTTCTTCTCAAAACTTCAAACTTCTTTTCATTCTAATTCTTGTTTTTCTTACTTACACATTTAATTCACAGAAAAATAAAAAAATTCTATTAAAAAGTAAAAAAACAAAACCACTATCCTAACAGGAGGCAGACGACGGAGTCCTCCCCTCTCCAGGGCCATCCTTGGACCCCTCTGCGTCATCTCCGTTCTCCTCCTTTCTGCTCTCTTCTTCCAAGCTCTATCTTCACTCCATCGCAGCCCCAATCCTCTCCAATTAGGCCGTATTCCTCTCCTGGCCCTCCACCAAGTCCTGGAGGGACTTCCCAACTCCTTGGTACTCCTCTACAAGCTCTTGGAGTGCCTTTTCAATAGCACTTAGAATCCTGCCATAAATGGGGATCATGGCCAGAGTATTGGTATTGGTGTGGGGTACACACTGCTGCTTGAGTGTGATGCACCTGGCACAGGCAAGGGAGCGACTATGAAAAGGAAAATTATTAAAAAAGAATGATAAGTATAATAATTAATTACTCACCTTGAGGGGTGCACCAGGCAATCCTGCCTGGCGCACACATACCTCTTGCAAGTGGTAGCACCCCTGCGGTACTTCCCTAGTTGCTTCCCCCTAGCCTTCTTGAAGGGCTGTTGCACCTCCTCATCTCCAGCAGCGACCTCTTTTTGCTTGGACCCTGCGACATGGGATCCTTCAGCCCCCTCCAATAGGACAGCCTTTTCCTCTAGCACCTTGTCCCAGAGTTGCTGGAGATATTCCACTGTCCTCTTCTTCCTCTCCTCCTCCTCTGCAACCCTCTGTCTCTTGGCCTCTTCCTTAGCTTTGGCTTCCACTTCCCTCCTAGCCTTCTGAGCTGCACACTCTGCACGACAGGCTTCCACTGCCTCTTGCAGTTGAAGGATGGACTGTTGCTCCTTCTCATGCCATTGTTGCATCTCCCAGCACTACTCCTCAAGCATTTCAGCGTCGTTCTGGGAAAGGTCGGAGTGGGTGGAGGAAGACATAATAATACAGAAACAAGAGCAAAAAACTTCCTTTTCTGTTTATATATTGTTGACCTAGGTACCATCACAGGATTCTTGGATAAATCTAATAGGACTTTGAATAAACTCAATAAGGACTTCAAAGGCTCAGTTCTAAGAGGGGAATACTGTCATATACAAGTCTACCTGTCCGGAAACAACGTCTCCACAGTGAAACCACCTCTGAACCATACAAGCCCGCCTTCCACGGCAGCCACCTTTCTTGCAATATGTCTCATGGCGGTGCTGCAACCCTCTGGATATTCTGTCTTCTATGGCAGAGATACTCCTATTCAACTTAGTCTTCCATAACGGAGTTACTCTTGTCAGTATCTCAACACTGAAACCTCCACTTGGGGCAATAGAGGTTTTTCCACTGAAACCCCGAGCATCTCCTATAATATCAGTTTGTATATAAGACTAGTAATTACACTGTAATTTGCTAGTCTGATAATTGACAAAGATAACCTCTTATTGAACTCGATCTCCAGTGTTCAATGGCGACACACCAATCAGTACTCACTTCTACTGGGACTTTCTCTCCTTCATCTAAAGTTGCAACCATACAGCAGACAGACAGCGTAGCACATAAGCTGAAGCCAAGGTTGTTCTACAAGTCTGCTTATCTCCGAGTCCATTCTGCAGACTTCCACCCCAGTGTGAACCATGCCTGACAGGCTGAGTCTTTAACCAACAACCTCCCCATTATGGGTGCATTTAGGACTAGATCTGACTTAACAGCCTAAGCCTACCAAGTAGGTCAGCATGGAGTTGCGTCCATACAGTACTCTAGATAGGTTTTCCCACATCCTGGTGATTCCAACACTCTGGCTTCAACTTGAGCCTGAACTGGTTATTATTATACCAGCAGACTGACAGTAGATATAAATCTCTCAAGCCAGAGGAGAGGAACTACCCTATTCTGCTACGGCCCAGTCATAGCAGAGGTACTACTCTCTGCTGTATCTTCCTGTTCCCTGGCAGGTGGTTCACTTATACCTATAAGGTGCAGATCCCCAACCTGTCCAGAGTCACTGCCTTGCCACCTGCCAACTTAGTGAGTGCCCTAGAACAGATCTAGACTAGGAGTTGTTTTCTACAGTGTGACTAACTATCTCTAAGTCATACAACCTAGAGATGCAGGATGTTCTGTTCCTATCCTAGCTTTACCAGCCAGGTTTATACCAAATGGTGGGCTGAGCCCTTAACCAATTAGCCCCCTAGAATCTGATCCAACTAGGTAGGTTTATGCTAAACAGTAGGCTGAGCCTTTAACCAATCAGCTCCATAGGAGAGGATTGTTATTACCCCAGTTTCCCATCTTATATTGACCTATCCTTTTGGTCCCAGTTATGGGTATCACCAGACATAGTGCTTACAATGAGAACTAGTCTGACTACTTGGTCTTGCAAAATTTACAAATCCTGCTCCCCTAGGGAGTCTATTACTAGACCTTGTATCCTGGCAATAGTAATGCTCGCTAGTCCTATGGTATACACCAATTATAGGAACCAAGAACCCCAGTAGTTGTCATATGGTATCATTACCACATAGTCACAAAGTTAAAATATTTGCACTTAAAGAGAATTGAACCCTTAACCTTTTAAATACTCACTCAAGTACTCTCACCAGGTCTTCAATGATTGAAATCATTAGGCTACTGGAGCCTGTTACTAACTTTGACTCTAATATTACTCTTTTGACTCAGTTATTAATAACATTATTAATTTCATTAACCTTGTCAACCAAAAGTTTGGAAAATGCTTCTTTGATCTTAATGATATCTTTGACATTACTTTTGAAGACCTGAGCATAAGAAGGCTTGTTGAAATTAGAGATTAATTGACTCTTTTTATAGTACTTTGACTTGGCCAAAATATTTTTACTTGGCCTAGGAGGAATAGATAGTAGAATCCTAGAAATATTAACTTTTTTGTCCTTATTTTCTTTTCTTAGGATTATGTTGTTGGTTGATTTTCTATTGAACTATACAGAAACACATTGTCTGAAAGATTTCTTGTCTTTGTTAGCTATTAGTTTGTTCCAGCCAAATTCCTGAGAGAAAATCTCATACTGCAAAACTAAATTTACCAATTTGAGAAATATCCTTAGCAGTCTTGTTTTCTAGCTTATATTGCCTAATAAAGACTGCAATTCTGTGGAGTGAACAGATGATGTTTTATGCATTACTATCCAAATACTCATTTATACCAAAAATGGAAATTGAACAGAAATTACTATCCCAAAGTTATAGATCTACAAACTAATTAGTAGTGTATGAAATGACTATAGATTCAAGACCTTAAGGATTAGTCATGTTATACAATTCTTCTACATGAAGAACATATATGAGTTCAGCTAACAGCATCTAGTTAGTAAAGTTGTTCATTCTCTTCTTGAATGTTATATAGGAGAAAAATAGACTTTGAGCTCTTTTATTCTTGACTTGATCCACCTATGTAGGGTTGTTGTTTGAAGTTTGGACTCTGTCTATATAGGCCACAGATGATATGTTGGAATGTGTGAAAGATTCTCTGAAACTATTAGTACTGGTGGATTTTAGCCTATTTCTGGAAGTAACAATTTTGATATCTATGTATATAGCTGTAAAAATTGTTGAAGAGATATTTTGGAGATTTATATTGAAAGAATACAGTATATTCACTAATTCTCTACTGAAAACTACTATATAAGATGGTAATAAGAGAAAGAGAAGCATTTTTGATCATACTCTACCTCCTAAGTCTAAAATAAAGAAAATAGAAATAAAATCCAAATAGAAAATAAATAAAAATGAAAAATAAAAATAAAAGAGAAATAAAAAAATAAAAACCAAGTCTATCATTCACAACTTTAACACCAGTTCATGAATACTAAGAGAAAGTATCTAAAAAACTTGGAAACTTGAGTAATGCTATTACTATATAATCTAACAATTCATATCAAGTGAGATCACTAACTAATAATAGTAAGAATGCAAGATACAATAAGTATGAGTCAAAGATAAAATAAATTCCAACATATATATAAGTTATAGTAAGCATGAAGCAAACACCTGTAGACTATAAGATATAGATTATAACAGGTTCATACTTGTGTTACATACTATTTGACTTTATCTAACATCTGCATCTATTCATCCTCTTCTGGTACAAATCACACTCCATCTCAAGAACCAAATCTCTCCATTCTTCATGAATATGGAGTTCCAAACAATAATCCCATAGTGTTTGACAACTCAGAGTATGTGCAGCAGCAGTATTATTAGAAAAGACTTCCTGTATTTAAGAACAATAGTCACTATGTGGGTTTTTTAGTCTAATAATTAACTTGAATTTGTGCTATACTTGTCTCACTTCCTTCTAAATCTCTTGTCCAAAATATGACTATATAATGAGTAGGCTAGTTATCACATTATCTATTGAAGCCAAGGTTATTATCTATATAACACTACTTCTAAGCCCTTTTCTATCCTATATTTGTTAAGTTGAGTCTTCTATCCTATCTTCTATACTATATTTGTGAATATTCTTGACAAGTATGAATTGTTTCTAACAATTATCTCCTACTTTTCTATTACTTCTTTATCTATACCAATTGATTCACTCCTATATTACAATATGGGTCAACATAGTGTTATAGCAACTACTAGTCCAAAGACCAATAAAACCACTAAGATAAACTTATGAGCAAAGTATCACATGGAAATTACAAGAGAACTTGACAAAAGGTCTCCAATACATTGCTACCCTATTTATATAATAGATACATGGTCCATGCTAATAATAAATGCACCTACCCTAATATATACATGTTGTTTATGAGTCTACCACACTGTTTTTATAAGACAGACATGTTTTCTAATATTATTGTTCTAGATCCTTCTACCATATTCCAGACATATAACCTCATATCATGTGACACCTCATGTGATCATGGCCATATATCTCTTCATTGTCCAAAATGAAAAAGAAAAGAAATATTAAATTAAGAAAAATAGATAAAAAGAAAAGAAAAATGTTAGTGTCCAAGTATACTATGACACACAGTTCCTTAGACTAACTTTTACTTTAGATGAGGCAGTAGGTAGAACAGATAGCAGTATTGCAGGCATTATTAGCAGCAAGAAGAAAAGTAGAAGAAGAAGAAGAAGAAATTGAAATAGAGACTCCAAAACTTAATACTAGGTCAAATACTAGGTCAAATGTAGAAGTGGCTAAGCTACCAATATTCAATGGAGATGTTAGCAAAACAGCAGATTTTATAATAGTATATAAGTTGTACATAAGGATGAAAATAAGAAAAGTGTCAGTAGAGAAGCAGGTATAGTGGATATTATTATATATATAGGAAGGGTCAGCAGATATATAAAAGAAGAATGTCATGGAAGATTTGGAAAGTAGAGATCTGGAATTCCCAACAGTCAGAAATTTTCTAACTAAGCTGAAAACAGAATTTAGCAGTGGGAACAATGAGTCAGCCAAGATAGCAGAGTTGAAGAGAGTAGGATAGGAATCAAGAATGATGGAGAAATTTGTATAGGAATTCAGGAGAGCAATGAGAGAGAGTAGTTTTAAAGAATGAGTATTAGTAGAAAAACTTAAATGAAAAATGAATGGAGTTGTTTAAAGAAAACTCATAGAAACAAAATGATTTCTAGAAGTATTGAGTTAAGAGAGAAGCAGAAAATTTAAGAATGAGCATATCAACAAATACTAAAGGGACAAACAGGCAATGATTGCCACAGCCTCAAGTTTGATCAAAGAGATAAGAGATATAGTGAGTGCTAGCAAGGCCTACTCTGATAGAAAGGAAAAAGTGAAGAGAAAGAATGCAGCTATAGTAAACCCACAACAACAGTAGGTAGAATTCATGACTAGATATGATATATATGCTATGAATATGGACAGAGAGAGAAATTGTTATAATTGTGAAGATTTTGGACATATTGCCAGATATTGTAGGAGTAGGAGGGTAATTGAACAAGGATAACAAATTAGCTACTAGAAAAACAATAGTAATTTAAAAGAGAACAAAAGTCTGATAATCCTTAATTAGACTCTTTTAGTAACAAGTTTACAATACTTAGTAGTAAAGTAATGGATAATATATCTAGATACAACTTAAATGGAAACTTCTTAAGAGAAGTAACAGTAAAGATTAGGCTTGAAAGAATTGATATATAAGGAGTGACAGTGGTGTCAAAGTTGTAAATGATGGACTAGATTCTATTATATTTTTCTTTTAGTTTTATCTTCTTTCTCTTATTTTCCTTTATTTTATTTTGAGTTTTCCTTTCTCTTTCTTTATTTTGAACTTAGGCAGAAGAAGTGGTATGATGTCATGGTCATGGTCACACCATCATGTGACACAGAAAATATCATAAAAGATTTTAGAACAGATAATATTATATAGTATAGCAATAATATATTGGTCTTATAGAAAGTATATATACTTTAGAGTAGGTTAGTTGTAATGTATACATAGACCATGGTCTATGGTATATGAGATAGACTAGTTTGTACTTAGAATACTATCAAGTTCTTTTGTGTTACTCAATACAAAAATAGTCTTTTGTCTTTACTCAAAGACCTAAGTCATAATAAATGAAGGCATTGTTATATAGTAGTATGATATAGTTAGCTATAAGTTCAGAATTTACAAGAAAGCAAGGATTTAAGTTAAAGAAAATAAAAAACCTAATATATGTGAGAAATGTAGATGAGATGTTCAACAAGGAAGGACTAATAGAAAATACCATGAAAGTAAATATTTCATAAAAAACATAGAGAAAGAATAGAGATTAATGTAATAAAAGAACAAAAGTGGAGTGTAATTTTGGGAATGCTGTAGCTAGCATGCTACAATCCTGAAATTGACTGGAGTATAGGAGAAGTGAAGATAATAAGATGTTCAGAGGAATGTGGGAGCAGTAAAGGCTGAAGCAAGAAAAATCAGAATGCCAACAGCAGAGAGAAGAGGAAAAGAAGCAAGAAGAAAATGAGTAGAAGAAAAAGAAGAAAAGAAAGAAAAAGAAGATAACAATAGAAGTGAAGAAAATAGTAGAGGAGTAGGAGATTTGGAATGAAGAAAAAGAAGCTAAGAAATTGGTTCTTTTAAGATTTCATAAATAAATTCATGTCTTTAAGAAAAAGAAATACTGATAAGGAAGATGTGAAATCATGTGATAAGTATGAAGGAAGATTTTGTGCTAAGAAAGAGAAAAGTGTATTCATTGTCAAGAGAAAAAAAAGAAGAGGTATACAAGTTTATAGACAAATAACTGAGGAAAAAGTATATTAGACTCTTAAAGTCATCTCAAATAGCACCAGTGTTCTTTGTAGGAAAGAAGAATGGTAAGAAGAGAATGGTTCAGAGCTATAAGTATATAAACAAATAAACTATTAAAAATAATTACTCTTTGTCTTTGATTTTAGATGTTGTAGAAAATATTGGTACCAAGAATGTATTTACTAAGTTGGATTTATATTAGGGCTATAATAATGTATGGATAAAGGAGAAAAATGAGTGGAAGATAATATTCATGACTCCAGAAGAATTATTTGAACCTACAGTAATATTATTTAGACTTACTAACTCCAGCAATATTTCAAATAATGATGAATAAGATCCTATGGAACTTGATTAATACTAGAGAAGTGGTGAGCTTTATTGACAATATAAAAGTGGGAATGGAAGAGGAGAGATATGATGAAGTGGTTGAAGTGGTAGTAAAAAGGTTAGTAAAGAATAATTATATATAAAACTGAAGAACTACAAGTAGAAGGTTAGGAAAGTAGGATTCTTGAAAATAGTAATAGAACTAGAGGAAATTAAAATAGAGGAAAAATATAAAGACAGTATTGGACTGATTGACTTCTTTAGGAATCAAGAGTGTTTTAAGACTATTACTGTTATAATGTGCATAAGGACTAAACATTTTTCTTTTATCTATTTTTCTTAATTTTATATTTCTTTTCTTTTGAATTTCTTTTTCTTTTTATTGATGATGAAGAGGCACATGACTGTGGTCACATGACTTGTTACATGATGTGAGATCATAGGCCTAGAGTGGGCTGGAGTGGTCTAGATAGATAATATCAAGGAGCATATTAATCATATAGCTACTTCATAGTGTACATATAGTGTACTCATGGGCAATGAATGGATATTAGGGCAGGAGTAATTATTAGTAGCATGGATCATGTGTAATTTATATAAATAGGGTAGTAATTCAGCAGAGACTCCTTGTCAAGTTCTCTTGTGATCTCCACTTGATATCCTACTGAGAAATTTATTGCTTGTGTTACTATTAGTCTTTATGACTAGTAGTTGCCACAACATCTAAGCATTGAATGATTGCTAACATCTCTTTATTGTGAATTTCATAATCTTTGCTTCATTTAATAATTTAGAGATATAGGTAACTAGCCTCCATCTCTCATCTTCACACTTCATCAACAATACTCCTCTTATGGCAAAATTTGACACATCTACATCTACTCTCATCTCTCTATCTAAGTCTAGTGTTACCAAGACTGACTCTGTTATAAATCTTTCTTTCAACTCCTCAAATGCTTTCTGCTGCTTCTCTCCCCAACTCCACTTTGTCTCTTTTCTCATCATCTCATGTAATGGCCTTGCTATTTTCGCAAAATCTTTGACAAACTATCTATAATAGTTTGCCAACCCCAAAAACTTCTGCACATCCTTTACACTCTTTGGCACCAGCCACTCTACCACTTCTTGAACCTTCTCTTTCTCCATTTTTACTCCATCTTCTTCAATTACTACTCCTAAAAATCCCATTTCTCTAACTTTCCACATGCATTTTTCTGGTTTTACAAATAAGTCATTTTCTTCTAACCTCCTCAATACTTCCTCCACTATCTCATCATGTCCTTCTTCTGTCTCTGTCATTATCATCATATTATCAATGAATACTGCTACCCTTTCTTCCACCACTAAATCTCTTAGCAAATCATTCATCATTATCTAGAATGTCGCTGGTAAGTTAGTTAACCCAAAAAACATTACCATGGGTTCAAATGACCCCTCTTGCATTGAGAATGCTATCTTCTACTCATCTTCCTCCTTTATCCTCATATTGTTATATCCCTATCTTAAATCTATCTTTGTAAACACCCTCTTCTTCCCAATACTATCTATCAGATCTGAAATCAGTGGCAACAGATAGTTGTTCTTGATTGTTCAACTGTTCAGATATCTATAGTCTTGCACCATCCTCTTCTTTCCATCCTTTTTTGGCACAAAGAACACTGATGACATCTGTGGTGACTTCAATGGCCTAATATACCCCTTTCTTAACTAATCTTTCACAAACTCCTGTACTTCCTCTCTTTCTACTCTTGACAACAGATATATCTTCCTCTTTTTTGGTACAAAACCTTCTCTGAGATCTATGGCATGATCTCAGGCCTTCCTCATCAGCATCCTCTCTGACTTTTTCTTCTCAAACACCTTTAAATACTTATGGAACTGTCTTGGAACCATTCATTCCACCATTCTCAATTCTATCAAATCTTCCTCCTCATCTCTATCTTCTTCCTTTTCTTCTACTATTCTTGCTATCGCTATCTCTTTATCTGTTGTCAGTCTTCTAAAATCTTCTTTTTTCCCTTTTGCTTCCTGCTTCTGCCATCCTGGCTTTATCTGTCTTCCTGTCTTCCATTTCTTTCCACATTCCTCTAGACATCTTGTCATCTGTACCTCTCCTATTCTCCAATCTATCTCTGGGTTATGGCATGCTAGCCAAAACATACCCAATATAACTCCCTATTTCTATCCTCCTATTACATATATTGATGTCCTCTCCTTATGTCCCTTAAAAAATATCTCCACCTCCACTGTATCTACTATCAGTCTCACATAATTTAATGTTCCATTCATATTTCTTATATATATTGGTCTTTCCAACTTCATCTTCCTAAATCTGTGCTTTCTTGCAAATTCTTCACTCATTACCAACCCTGTCGCTCCACTATCTAACAACACATCTGCTTACAATTCCCTCTTCCTCTTTCTCCTGTTTTAATCCAATCTTTACCATCACTTCTCTCAAATATTTCTCCTTTTTCTCCTCCCTTTCTACCTTAGTCTGTCTTACTTTTATCTCTCTCCTCACTCTTTCTTCCCTCAAAATTTCCCTTCTATCTTTTAACACCTTAAATTTATTTAAGGGTACCTGTGCTGATCTTTCTTCTCACATATTTCTACAATTATAGGCCATATGCCCAAATTCTCCACAAGCAAAACACTCCCTTTCTTCTATTACTCTCTATCTATTCTCTTCTCTTCTTCTTTCCCATATCTCTTGTCATCTCCACTCTTTTTCTGCTCTTCTTTCCTCTTATACTCTCATCTCATCTACCTTTCTCTATTCTTTATCTATCCTCTTTCTTTGTTCTTCTTCTTTCTTTTCTTTTTGTCTTCTTTGTTCTTCCTTCTTCCTTCTCTCTTCATACTCTCTTCTCCTTTCTTCTTGTCTTCTTTTCTTTTCCTCTGCCACCACTTGCAACTTCAATATTTGTTTTTGTAATTTTAACATTGTCACATTATTTTCCATTATCACATTCATCAATCTAACTGCCTCTTCTTCACTATATTCCCTAATCATCTTCTCCATATTCACCTAACTAATATCTACCATCTTGTTTCTAATTTCTTCTTCTGAAATCAAATCTATTCTCTCACTGCCTTTTGTTACCAGCAGTATCCTAATCTCTCTCTCACTGCCTTATTATTTGATAGCAGTATCATCTCTCTCCAAAAATATTCCTCTGTAAGTGCTAGTTGGTATTCTTCTTACCTGACATCACACTATCTACTGATTATCTATCTACTTCTCTACTAACTACTGCCCTAATTGAATTCCTGGCTGATATCCCTAAGAAGAGAATCTCTAATCTAGACACTTCTTAATGGACTATGCTGCTGCTCTGCATGGACAGGTTACAAGGGAACCTGCAGCACAAGCCTTCTATATAAATATCACTATCTACCATATCCACAAAAGATATCTCTCAGTAAGATATTAAGTAGAGATCATAAGAGAACTCAATAAGAAGTCTCTGCTGAATTGCTACCCTATTTATATAAATTACACATGGTCCATGCTACTAATAATTACTCCTGCCCTAATGTCCATGCACCGTCTATGAGTACACTATGTGTACACTATGAGATAGATATACTCTTTAATGTCATTTATCTAGACTACTTTAGCTCTCTCTAGTCTCTTCTAGGCTTTATGACATCACATCATATGACATTTCATGTGACTGCAGTGTCACATGCCTCTTCATCACCAATAAAAAGGAAAAGAAATTTAAAAGAAAAGAAAAATATTAGTCCTCATACATATTATAACAGTGAGTACTAATTGGTATGTTGCTATTGAACACTGGGGATCAAGTTCAATAAAAGTTATCTTTGTCAATTATTAGACTAGTAAATTATAGTGTAACTACTAGTCTTGTATGTACTATAGAAGATGCTTGAGGTTTCAGCAATATAGTCTTTATTACCCTGAGTGAAGGTTTCAGTGTTGAAATACTAACAGAAGTATGACCCTGCCATAAAAGACTGAGTTGGATAGAAGTATCTTCAGATTATTGTACCAATGCTACACAGGCATGTTGTAAGGAAGATGGCTGCTATAAAAGATAAGCTTTTAGATATTGACAAGGGGTATCTCTATGGAGATGTGTTCTCTGAGTGGGTTTACTTAGCATATGACAAGGATATAGAATAGTATCTATAGCTATATATACCTATTGATTATGAGGCTTATGTACTATATATATATGGCAAATGAGTTATAAAACATAAGGAGAATATGAAGGAAATAACACCTACTACATAAGATGCTGACTGAGACAACTACAGTGTAGCCAATTATTGTGTCATAAGAAAGCTACTCTAAAATATATAGTCCATAATACAGCCACTTGTGAACATGAGGTATTAATTGTAAAAATACTCTCTTTTTAACATTCATGTTCCTATGAACTAGTTTACTAATGTTAAATCTCCAACTATATAGGGTGCTACCAATTTCTTGGTTAGTCTGATAACAACTTCTTGTAATGTTAACACAATAAAATAGAGTTTGTGAGGAGGTTCTCCTATATACATTTCAATGGGAAATTCTTTCCTTGTAATGTCTGCATTATGTTTTTTCTTTAGAAATTCAACAGCTATTTCTTCCCCATATTGTTTGTCTTGTTCTTCTTAGGATTATATGGATTTTTAGTAAGATAGCAGATAGAATAGTATTGTTGTAATTGGTAACTGCAAATATTTCATGTACTTGTCCAAGTTATCAACTTTATCTTAAATGAATGTTAGTTCTGGGGTTTTTGGTCTAGATGGTAAAACATCATATAGTTTATAAAGAAAAACTTCTTTATTTTGAACTAGTTGTTTTCCCTTGTCATTCATCACTAGTTTCTTCATTTCTTGATCTTCTTGTTTATATGTGTCTTATATCTTTTTGATCTGTCTATCAGCATATGTATTTCCTTTTCCTTTACAATTGTCCAGTTCATCCACCAAAAGCATTTGAATATGATATGCTTGGTTTTCCATATTGCTCTGAACAATGTTTCATAAATCTTCAGAGATACTAAAAATATCTCCTACTGTTTGTATTCTATAGTTGTTGCTAACTTGTAGTATTGTCATCTCAATTTCTGCCATTTGAGTGTTTGCTTCTTCTACCAACTTAATAATGTTCTGAAGTTGTAGTTGAACATCAATCATTCTTTCTATTCCTCATATAATCTTGTGATATTTTCTCATTCAGTCTTTTCTCTTATTAGTTAAAATATTAACCAAATCCATATTGTTGAGGGTGTAAGTAACATATAGGTTAGAGGAGGTGTGTTAGGAACAGACCAGTTACTAAACTAGTTGTGCTAAAAGTGTGCAATGTCAAGCTTAGCTTTGACATCTGGCTGGTACTATATATGTACTTCATACTATACTCCTGACAAGGTGGGTGAAGTAGTGAATTGTTGAGACATTAGAAAGATTTCTTGTTGTTTAAATAACTTAAGATGTCAAATTAGGATTTTACTCCCCTCTTTTATAGGTTTTAATCATGTTTGTTGCTGTATCTCTTCCAATGTACTAAGAATTACATGTTACTTTCTTATTTTCTATGATTTCTAATTTCTTCAACTTTGTATTTTTTTCTTCATTAACAATATTAATCTTCCCAATATCCATGGGTGCACTTTTTTCTCTATGTGTTGTTCTAGTTCTTATTTGGTAATCTTGTCTTCATTCTGTAGATTTATATCCTTGACCAACTGAAGTAATTGCTACCTTTCATTCTTTGAGCATTTCAGATGTTGCCATCAGTAGATATCCCAATATTATCTTGATTATATTTACCTGCACATTCTTCTTCAACTATATGCTTCTTTCCTTGCTTAAAGGTTTCTATCTTCCATTCAGTATCTGCTACCTTACTCTTGTCACTGAATATTGTTTTTATTTTTCATCTGAATTTGTCTCAATCCTGGGTATTTATTTCTTTATCTAGCTCATCAAGCTTCTTCTAGATATAAATCCTAGCTACACCCCCTTCAAGTTAGGCTAATATTACTGTGATCCTATTATTTGTTGCTATTACTCTGTTACTCTTGAGGAATAATCTAATTTCCTTCTATCAGTCTTTGAATTTTACTCTATTTCTATTAAACCATATCAGATCTAGGACCATGCTTTTTAGTAATTCTATCTGTTCATTCTGTATATTTGCTGGTGCTGTTGACATTTCATTTGTATACTCTGTAGTATTTTCTAAGATGTTTTCTGTAATCTTCAATGATCCTAGTTGTTCTGACAATGCTTCTATCTTATATTCTCAATGTTTATTTGTTCTACTGTCTATAGTTTATGCCACAAGTATCTTATATCTTCCAATGGTTAAACCTTCAATTGTTCCAGTAGTCTGACCACTATACACTCTCTTTTTGCAAGGTGAGCCTAGTGACACTTTACCAAATGTTATGATCTTAAACTTGGCTTAGGTTGCAACTTAGACAAAGACTTAAGTAAGAGTAGAGAAGAGAGTCAATTGGTAAAGCATAAGAATATAGGATAGTATCTATAGCTATATATACCTATTGACTATGAGGCTTATATGCTACATACATATGGCAAATGAGTCATAAAACATGAGGAGAACATAAAGAAAATAATATCTACTATATGAGGCACTGACTGAGACAACTATAGCACAGCTAGTTATTGTATTATAAAGAAACTACCCTAGAACATATAGTCTATGATATAGTTACTTATAAACATGAGATATCAATCATAACATTGTTATTCAGACCCCATAAAATTAATAAGGAATATAAAGTTTTAGTTCTTAAATTGATAGATGATTAGAAATAGAGTATTATCTACACTAAAAGAGTATGGATATTAGAGAGTATATGACAAGAATATTTTATTCTGACTCACACAACTATTATGGTAAAAAGCATAATAAGATTCTTTCTGCACTATGTGTAAAAACATTATAGCTTTCTCACTTATATTATATTAGATAAGGGACTGTAGTTCATAGTACTCTTTACAAAAAAACTCTAGTATCCACTCAGTGTTGAGATAGCTTTATCTATAGCTTAACATTTGTAGTTGGATGAATAAACAAAGCAAGTGAATTAAGAGCTTAAACAATATCTCTAGATTTTTATTAATAAGTAACAAAATAATTATATTACAAACTTCATTCAACTCATATCTCTACAATCAGTAGACTGATTTTCACAAACTAAGTTATACTGGAAAGCTCTAAATAAAGCTATTCATATATATATATAATATATAAAAGTAATAACAAACAACTAAAATATCAGGCTATCAGTAATTGTAAAGCTTTATTGGCTATTATTTTATAAATGGCTAAATAAAAAAAGTGTTCATCAAACTGTTTTTAATAATTGTTAGACATAGTTCACATCTTATTATCTAATATTTAGTAAAACATTTTGGAAGTCTAAATAAGTTACTTAGTATATTATCTAAGAATGCAAAAAATAAGTCAGAATAACCTTTAGCTTTAACTTATATACTATGCTTTTACTAACTACACTGGTTACATATTTCAAAAGTGAACTTGGAAAACTTAGTGAGTTAGAACTACTAAAGAGTAGTAAAATTATCACAAAATGAACTACTCACTTATTTGTGATATCTAAACCTTAGATGTATTCTCAGAGGCTTAGGAGTGATTCAGAAGTTCAATAATGATGACAATAATGATTAAGATCAATACAGATAATAAAATATAAAGATTAATGTAAATTAATGTTATTAAGTCTGAGATCTAATCTTTAGATACAAAAGAGTGATGGTCTATATACAAGCTGTTTCTATCACATGATCAAAACTCATACCTGATGGGAGCTGTCATCTGTCATAGCAGCTGTCAGGCTAATTTTAGAAGATAACTAATTATGTTACTACATTGATATACTTGTATCTCTATGAATACTTATTGCTATATAATATACTATATATCATTGAAAACAGTTTGATGAGCACTTTTCAATGTAAGTTCAATCATGTGAATATGTCTAGTCATTAATGAGATATTAGCAAATAAAGATTTTATAGTTACTGATGAACTGATATCTTGGTTGTTTGTTATTGCTTTTGTACATACCATATATATGCAAATAGCCCTTATTTGGAGCTTTACAGTGCAACTTAGTTTGTGAAAATTGGTCTACTGGTTGTAGAGATACAAGCTGAATGAAGTTTATAACAGAAATATGTTATTACTAATATTAGAAGAGAGTATTAATTTTAGTCAATTTTGAGTATAAGCTAATACAGTGTAAACTACTAGATTATATATTAGATATACTACCTAAGATAGTTATTTAGAATAGAAACTGTTAAGTAAGTTACTCTGATTTACTAGTGATATCAAGATTGCAGAAAGTAGACTTTATTTCTTTTTATTTTCTTTTATTTTTATTTTATTTTCCATTTATTTTTCATCTTTTCTATTTTTAGAAATCTAGGGTTAGGATTAGAAGTGATTGGTCACATCAGTCACATCTGATGGTATGGTCACAACACTGATCATAAGACTAAGGAGAAAAAAGTAGAAGGTTCTAAAACAAAATGACATCATACAACATAGACACCATATATTGGCCTCATGCTCTATACATGGTTATTTAGGGTAGGGTGCACAGTAGCTAGCATGGACCATTGGTAGGAGTATATAAGGTAGACTAGTTTGTAAAGAGCTCTCTATCGAGTTTTCTTGTGTTTTCTCTAATACAAGAGTTTGACCTTTATCCCACTCTAAGGATTTAAGATTATAACAAGTGATTCTTAGATATCAGGAATAGAATTGACAAGAGTCCAGTAAGAACACCTAAGAGAAAATAGAGAAATGTGATCTATACCAGAAGAGATTAAAAAGTATAGATGAGAAAAGGATGTTATTTATAAGTTGGAATAGATGTGGTCAGAATGAAATGTGACAATAATATATAGTATATTCTATAACAATAAGTATTTATAGTAATATAATTAATTATCTTCTAAAATTAGCCTAGCATCTTCTATAACAGATAATAGCTCTTATCAGATATGAGTTTTGATTATATGATAGAAACAGCTTATATATAAATTATTACTCTTTTGTATATATATCTCTGTATTTGAAAATTAGACCTCAGACTTAACAACATTAATTATTCTTATTAATACTACCTATCATCTATCATCACTA
>Ga0157364_1001726_pt1 | contig 19120 bp, 10 predicted proteins | sample AttsexASBM2_FD_111476 | JGI IMG/M metagenome (GOLD analysis project Ga0157364, IMG submission 111476) | Fungus gardens microbial communities from leaf cutter ant in Ribeirão Preto, State of São Paulo, Brazil - Atta sexdens ASBM2 | ecosystem: Host-associated > Fungi > Mycelium > Unclassified ...
GAGAGAGAGAGAGAGAGAGAGAGAGAGAGAGGGAGAAGCAGAGAGCGAGAGACCGGGTTTCGTTTCAGGGTGAGTCGAGGGGGAGGGGGGGGCACGGGATTTCACGGGAGGCTGATCACGAATGGACGCGTCTCCCGCAGCTCTGCCGCTGACAGCCAGGAATTGGAATTGCATCGGCGTCGCTCGATAGCCAGCCATCCCGCCAGTCAGGCAGCAAGGCAGCCAAACGGCCTAACAGGCAGAGAACCCGGCCGTCCACGAACGCTACTGTGCCTGCCTACGTAGCAACCGAATTCACTGCCGTCGTCGCGTTTCCTCGCGCACAATCCTCTCCGTCAACGATCCTTTCCGATAGATCTCTCCGCACTCCCAGCAGAGAGAGCGAGAGAGAGAGAGAGAGAGAGAGAGAGAGAGAGAGAGAAATGTAGATCCGGAGATCCATGCGAGATGGACGGACGGACTGAGTGCCGATATCACATCGACGGATCTCGAATCTGTGTGAATACATAGAAATTTACATCTAACACGTATGTATTCGCGTATGTGAAAGTAACGTTAGATTGGAAGATCCGGCTGAGGATAGGTTTAACAACGAGACGACCAATGGCTAACGCATAGAACTGTTGAACGAGGAAATATTGATAAAATAAGCTTGCTCGAAACTTCTTTTTGATTATTTTCTATTTCCTTTATCTTAAGAAAAAAAATAAGTTGATAACGGATCTCTTTTACATTTGATGCTTAATTACAAAAGTTTTGTTATTTTATGTTGTTTTATTATCTACGTAAGTATTTTTTATTATATATTATTATGTACAATTTTAATTAATATACAAATAATATACAAATAATAATGATTATAATGACAATAATATTTCTAGCAATATTCGTACGTACGTTAGGTAAAGTTACACGGAAATCTAAAAATTTAGCTAGATATAGATCTGAAAATAATTTTGTAAGAATCTTAAGCATTATGAGCAATGCTGCAAAATGTTTTGATGTTCTAGCAATCAATTTTGTCGCCCTATCTAATTATTTTGATGATATAGCAACATTATTTTCAAATCTGTGTCTAATTAAATTTTTAGATTCTTCAGCAAAATTACTCTTTCCATGTATATACATCGCGAGATAAAATTAACGAATCTCATTTACAGATCTTCACATAGCTACTATATTTTATGTACCTTAGAATAAGGTAGCTTTCTGTTTGCCCTTCTCTGGAAACTCGTTATTTGGGTTATCGAGAATATATAGATAGACGCCGTCGGACGGTAGGTAGGTAGACACGTTACGAACACGTATAACCCGGATTGATGCCGGTCCATGGGATCTCCGCGAAATACCAGAATACCCGCCTGCTCGCCAGTATTGTCGGACCTGTGTTTTCGAGGGGATTGGATTTTTTGATTTAGAGAGCATGCAGACGCCTATACCTCGTTCCCCGATTCAGTGCCGATTGCTATTCCACGCGCGGACTCGAATTTAACGCTGTAAAACAGACGTTATCCTACGATTACGAATGTGAGTACATGAAAGAAGCTGAAAAGACTTGTAGAAACGCCAAGTTAGCCAATCATTATTTTTATCATTTTTTTTTATGTGACAATTTAGAAGACGATTAAAATTATATGAGAACATAAAAAAATCAGCATACATTTTACTAGTTTAATGGAACATTGATTTTTATTAAAACGCATAATGTCAATAAAGGGGTAATTTCTTTAGTCCGTTAAAAAAATAATATCTTAAGATGTGTAAAGATAATCACTTCACGAGAATGTAGAATGCTCGTTTCCGGCACAAGCGTTACGAAACATCGAATCAGAAGATGGTTGTAACGTGGTAACGACCGTGAGGCTATAACCATTGTCGGAGGACGAGAAAAAGACCCTGGGGAACGCGGATGCGTGCCATCATTTCTCGCCCTAACAAGGCCTCCCCCTTGTTGCGTGTAGAAGCGGCCACGTATCAGCCATGCTAAAAACTACAACCCCCTTTCGTCTTCACGATCACTCTCGACTCGCCCATGTCCAATCCCTTGGCCGACCACCCCTACGTTCGTGTCGATGGTCCTAGAAAACGGTCTCACCTCAATGCTAATAACGCGCTGATAGTACGAGCAACACGCGGCTGCTCCCACAGAAAACGGGGACCCCCCTGGCCGTTCTTTCTTTAACCCTTGGTGTATCACCACGCTTTCCTACCCACGTGTTCGCCGCACCCTCCGTTTACCCCTTTTTACAACACTTCCTCTCCTCCCACGATATGACTTATATCCACGGGCGATGTTGTTCCACGACATAATCATACCGTATCGAAACGTAACTTCGCTTTCATTCTTCTCGTCGCATAATAATCGACGAACCGCGACGATCGGTGTCATGATACGGGAGGGAGGAGGGAGAGGGGGGAATCCAAAGCAAGGGGCACTTAATTTTCATGAACTCGGGACGCAATATAAACCCCTTTATATAAACGATTGTTCCATCAAAGGGATGTTGACCATTACGAAATAATAAAGTCTCGTAATGACGATCTTTTGAACGAGTGACACTGAATCGAGTAGACAAAACTTGGCTGAAGAAATTAGAAATAGATTTCTTCCAGAAGTGGACGAGAGTATCCAAAATTTCAAAAATTTATTTTGTAGTTTGCTAAATATTTGTTCATATTAATCTCACGCATTATTCTCTACGATATTCTCTATATAATTATGTAGATTCCTTATAATAAAATACTATTGGATTAAAGAAAGACTATTACAACAAATAGTGTACGATATTAGATTGGAATGATTTTTCCAATCATTTTTTTTTTCGTGAATTCAATAGTATTTTTCTGTAAGAATTTTTTAGTATTTTGCTTTAATGTTGCTCTGTCATACATTTTCTTAATGACTATTTCTTCAAGTTCTATTGCAAATCTTCCGCACGAGTAAGTAGCCAAAAATTAGGTTAAGTTATTTACGAATCTTGTATTATGTGATGGAATAAATAAAAAGTTAGATGTATAAAGCACATCGTAAATCACTTTTATGGTTCACGGCGATAAGCTGTAGTGTAAAAGCGGCCGCCATTTTCAGATATTCGGTGACAATTCGAAGAGATCTCTTCACCGGTATACTTACATTCACACGCACACACGCTTCCGTCTGCGCGTGGTTAAATAGACGAGTATAGTAGAGGGGCAGAGAAATAAAGATGGGTACCGGAACAGGCCGAAGGGCGGAGATTAAGGGTCGCCGAGGAGATGAGTTTGTTAAAAAGGCAGAAGCGGGCCAGCGGCACGCATCAGGGACATCAAAGCGACAAGACGAAATGAAATCCAACCGTCGCGTCGCCACCCCGCACGGAGAATCTTCTCTTCTCGTGTCCTCATTCCCGTTCCTTTATTCGCTTCCCTTTTCCTCGGAGTTTCGTCCCGCGCGACGCGATGTCTTTCTTTTTTATCTCTTCATTCTTGGTTTCTTCTTTCTGCTCCTTCTCTCTTTCTTTCTCCTTCTCTCTGTTCACGTTCCGTTGAGGTACTTCATATCCGTTCCACCTCTAACCCGGTGCAAGCGAGTAAAGGAGGCGGAGAAAGCAAGGGTAAGACCGGAAAGTGCGCGAGGAGGGATAGGACTGGAACCCTTTAAGGGAAGTGGAGAACGGTGGGCACAGCGTCATCTCTCTCGTAATTTCAGCGCCGTCGTTTCTAAGGCGTTGCTCATATTTCTCTCTCTTTGCAATAGCATGTAGACCAGAGTAATTAATCGTATGTTCGTACTTACTTCTTGACCGTCGAGCAACGCGCAAATTTTCCTTATTATAACGTCGACAAACAGCAGAAGATGAACTAAAGTACAAATATTTTAAAGAAAACTCTAAAGAAGATAGTCCTATTTTTCGCCTCTTTTATAAAGTAATGCTGATATTTTTACAAGTTACTTTTACAATTATTATAATATTATATGATACTGTTAAACTACTGTTTCGAAATGCGCGTGCTAAATAATTGAATTGAATACTTTCGTATCCAATTTCAAACGCAGTTCTTTGATCCGCTAAAACTTCCGAACAGCAGTCGCGCGGAAACCTCGCATATCCATTGCGAATTCATTCCGCGGCGCAATATTCTCTTCAAGCCTCGGTTTATCGAGTAATTCGATTACGTAAAAAAATCTTACGAAGATTCGCAAAGTTTTATCGTCGTCATTGTCATTGTCGTTGTTGTCGCTGCAGCTAATAAAAGTCGGCAGTTACTTCGTGGACTAAAGCTGGAAAGCGAACTCTCTCCGCTCGATTCAAATTTCCTCCGGAGACACGATCAGATCATAAATATGTATCTGTTCCCTAAATTCATGGAAATTCTTTAATTGAATTATTTTGGTTTTCCGCGAGGCAGTACGCCCGTCGGAGGAAAGAGAAACGAGTAGTCCACAGGAAAAGCCGTGTGGGAAGCACGCAGCTTCAAAATCTTCTTAGACGGTAGCAACTTTAGATTGGCGCAGCACTAAGATAGTATATTATTTAACGATATATAATTTCACGTCTACCATTATTTTGCGAGATACACGTCAATAATAAATAAACCAATAAATTATTATAATTCAGCAAAATGAATCCTGATTCCACAAAAAAATGAGTATATAATTTTTTAAAGTCTAAATTTAAAATATTTTTAAATTCGTTTATGCACGCTCTTACGATCAATAGAAATATATAAACGACAAAAATATTTGTAAATAAAGTATACAATTTTTTCTATCTATACGATATCAGTCATTTTAAACGCTTCTTTATAAATATTTTTTACATATTTATAAATTATATTTTTTATTTATTAAACTATAAACTATAGGTAACTGCGAATCACTCAGAGTTTATTTTCGTCATGGCATTATTCGCTTTCGTGGCATATTTCTAATTTCTTCGAGGAGAGAACGCGTGATGTCCGGTAGGTCGTAAGCTAATCTCTCGAGGGCAAGTTAGTTCATGGCATTCCGCGAGTACTCGTGGCATTTTAATATCTTCAGTGCGAAAGGGTTAGCACGCATAAGAGGCAACGACGTGAACACGAAAGGGACGACGACGAGTTAGCGGGTGACGACGGTGATGAGATAGAAGAGAAAGTAACGAGATAGGCTTGAAAAAGCAAGCGAGCCTGAGCTGTGCCGACTTTGTCTAATGACTTGTTACCAACGACGCTGTCGTAACGAGGCCATCGAGTAAGTAGCAGCGGGTGTCGTATTTTTGCGTGAGTGAGCCATTTCGAAGGGACAGTCGAGGTTACTTACGGAGGGATGAGGTTGCTCGGGTTACGTATGAGCGCTCTTTTGCCCTGCCGATTAGATATACTCGTCATCTAAAGGCCAACACTAATAATACTTGTGTTTACTTCGTTTATATATTTCGTGGCAACGGATATTTTATATGAATCTTTTACAATAATAGAAATAGTTTATGACAGTTTTATCTTCACAATTTTATTTATTATATACACAACGTATTATTTTCAAATTTGAGTACATTGCGCCAACGAAAAGGTGATATTTTTAACGTGTGGTAAGGTTTTCTCTTTCCCTTCTTTATTTGTTGCCTTTTTTATCACCCTTGTGCTTCTGTGCTAGAAATCTACGCGTCTCTATAGCAACCCGTCGTCACTGCAGGCAGACAAGAGACCGATTACCTATGCGCACACCTACATACTTGGAAACATGCGTGCACGTATTTACCGAATATTACGCATGAAATAGCCTAGTTTAAGAAATTGCAGCGTAAAGCATTAAAAAAGCATAAAGACAATTACGATGTTACTACATAAAATCTCGAAAAGTTCACAAATGCTGAAACAAATTTTAATTATGTTGAAAGTATTGTATCTTGTTAGTACATAATCTAATAAGCAGTTTTTACATGATTAATGTATCTTTTAAAATTATCATGCCAGCATTTTAAAATTATTTGTTGCAACTAAACTAAAAAAAATCTGAGCTGATTAAGTAAAGAGTTATTTAATTGCATTTATCAAATATAAAATAGTAAATACAAGTAATATATAATAAAATCAACAAAATAATAATCGGATAAATTTGTAAATCTATAGTAATATATTCGTATCTTACAATAGAAATAGCTGAGAAATAGCATCTTCTCATCACCTTTTTAATTTTTTGCGTTATCTTTATTATAAATTATATATGTGCATTTATTTTTATATAACTTATTTTATATGTTGTACAATAACTTATTTTACATAACTATACAGATATATACAGCAATAAAAATTACATATAAACTTAATATTTTTAGTTTGCGCGTTTTTTTTCTGTTTGTCATTTAACGCTATTGCACTTTTCGAGCCGCTTGTGGACGCAGTAGGGTGTAACTAATGCTTTACCAATTGTGAAATCGTGGCATTAATATTAGGTAACTTAGGCAAAATGCCGCGTGCTTGTAACACCCGTAAATGGCATAGTATAGGTCGAACAGCGCTGAGGGGAAAAGCCCCCTGATGAATTGTCCGCACGTGTCTACCCACGTACCGCCGCCTAATTACATGCTGATCATAGTGACTACCTATACCATCCCCTGAAATGCGAAATTGCCTATTGTCCACGGTTTCGCGGTCAAAACGACCAGCGGCCTACAATCTACAACTATAGTCTAACTCTTGATACGCGCCAAATGGTATTATTACTATTTCCATAATGTCTATTCCAAGAATTTCATTCTCATTTATGCTTCCGCGATATAATTATTATCAATTTTCTATTAAACGAAAAGAACATTTTTTTATAATTTTCTCGTACAATTTCGCTCTTCTAGAATAAAAAATTAATAATATAGAAAAGAAATTATAAAATAGTAAGAATTAAGGCAAATAAGAATGTAACGCGGTTGTTGGAGCGTGATTAAATAATATTGTTATTCAGTACAATATTTAATTAAATATATTTCCATACGAACGTTTCCATACGACTTTTTTTAGAGTTTATCATCAGCGTTACTACAGATCTTCAAAAATATGAAATATCCCTCATGCATCAAAAGCAACCACTAAAGGATTGGATGAACCTAAATGAGGTGCATGAATTTCGTTGTAATTATACAATTTTTCATTAAATGGTGAAAGATTACAAAAACAAATAAATTATAAGAGTATCGTCCACGAATTCATGCAATAATCATTATAATAGATATATATCAATAGAAAAGAATATATGTTAGTCAAGGCACGACAAGTTAAGACTGAAGAACATAAATTGATTATGTGAAATACAACAATATAAAGAAAATGATATAAGAAATTACACTAATATGTATTTACACTAATATATATTATAATTTATGCATAAAGTTAAATAACTACTTATGACTCTTAATTACAAAAATTTATTTTATATTTTATTCTTTGGAACAATCCAGTCGACCATCTAAAAGTAATAATATATAACATCTACATTATAATTTCGCACTGAACAATATAACTACTATATAACATCTTTTTGTATTACATTTATATTACATTTATATTGTTAAATGTGAAATTATAATATAAATTTTATGTTACTTTTAGTTGATATCAACAAGAAATAAATGCAACAATATCTTCACCTACATTTTCATGGATCTCTGGTACTGCGTGAAAAATGGACAGCATTTGGGAAAGGCGATCGGTTCGACCGATCGACATTTATTTTTATCTCACCCTTAAAATTGTCCATCGTGGCGTGAGTCGTGGATTGATGTGTTTGCTGGAGCCGCTGATAGATGGAGGCGTCCGTGTTGTCGGCGCCCTTTCTACCCCCTTAACATAGACAAATGCTTCCTACCCACCCTAACAAATATCTCCTAGATTTATTATGCGAAACCACCCCGGCCTCGCCGCGCAACGCCACGCCACGCGACGACTACGTTCCTGAAAGTTTCGAGAGCAAAAAATTGGCGTTCTTTCGTGCGCACTCGTGCGTGAGAGTGGCAGACACGCTACGAGAAAGGCTGGCTCGGTTTTTCAAGTTCACGACAAATCTGATAATGAATTTTATTCAGGAAAATCGCATTTTTCCATCGCATCATGTAATTCGTATTTGCTACTTAGAATAAGTCATTTTAAAGCACTACAATATTTTAATAAATTAAAAATAAACATTACTCTCTCTAAAAGAAATCAATATTTGTTGATAGTCGCTCATAATACTAATGGAAATGCAGCCACGGTTTCACGAACCGGTATTAAAAGTTGCTAATAAGCGTCCGCTGTTACCCCGATTTAATAATCGTCTCGAGTAATATGACCAAATTGAAAATTGATTACAAACGGGAGCGCTAACTTTAACGCGACGTTGCAACTCTTTCGTTTTCCTCTGTGCCAAAAATGTCGATAGAAAAAGAGATCCAGCAGCATTAAAATAAAAATTAAAAAAAAAAAGAATGACGAGTGTAAATCAGCCATCAGCCGGTGGTTCGGAGTTCATTATCATTACTCGCGGTTCGCGTGACGCGACACATGGTAAAAGCGCGGCGGATGACAACGTCGCCGCTACCTCCGCAAATTATAGTGGATATAAAAGCGCGGCGAAATGATGCTACTGAACGAACGAATAAACGAATGAACGAATGGGTCCGGCAAGCGGATGGACAGACGGATGGATGGACGAATGAACGTAGGTGCAAACGTACATACGTGCGCCGGCCCGGCGAACAAAACGCGTCAGCCGATCTCGTCGCATATTTGTGGCTCCGCTATCCGGTCGTAAATAAAGTCCCGGTAAAAACAAAAACACGACGAAATAACGAACAAATGTACCCATCACTTCTGGTACATAAACCCGTATAGCCGTGTGTGCTCACCCTGGGGTGCGACGCCGGTGGTGGTCGCGCGCGAAACCACGAGAGCGCGCATTCGGGACACGAGAGAACGAGAAAGAGAAGAGATAAATTCGCGAATAGTGCACGACGCTCGTTCAATCGAGTGTCGCGCTCGATATGGTTCCTTTATTACCGCACGAGACAACTCGATCTTGAGATAAACATGGGACATATTTCCTCATGTCTGTAGCATGTTCAATTTTGTTTTATTTTAATGATGCTTGGATAATTATTACATAAATATGACTTTTTATTAAATAAATTTAATTTACTGATATAATGTTATTCTTGAAAATAATAGAGAGTTTTTGCAATAACATGAATCCAATCCGGTGAACGCTAAAGTTATCCTTTTTTTAATTAATTGTTAAGAAGAAGTTAACCTGATCTTAACGTATCTGGATAAATGATATTGCAAGAACTCTCTATTAATTTTCACTCGGTGACGGTACGAAGTGATGAATGATAAATTTTAATAAGTGTTGTAATTGATCTTCAAACTATTTTTAGTAAATATTAAATCATTAGCATGTAATACATTTTTTGTCATATACTACATCTGTATTTATTATATTAATCTGCAAACCTGGTATAAATTACCATGCTTTTATTTATAGTATTTATATTCTTCTTTAGCTATCATAATCATTTTTTCGCGCAGTATATATGAAAGAAAAATGTGATTAGTGAACATGACCCAATTATTCGACGAAATGACAAAAAAATTTAAATATTAAATTTTTAATGAAACTTACTTTCTAAATAAGTTCGTCTTATTAAATTTTTATAAACAACAAATTTAGAGATTTATACATCATTAAATCTTAATATTTAATATTTTTTTGTTACTTCGACCCAATAATTGAGTCGTGTCCAGTACCATTTATCTTATAAAAGCTAGATTTACTTATCTTCCGATATATCGCGTGTTGCATCAACATATTGGTCAGTATGTCAGATTATTTTATAAATGTCTTTTCTAGCAGGTATTATATTTATAAAATTAATCGATTGATTACATTTTATAAATGTATTGCCTTCTCTAATAGGCGAATTGCATTCATAAAATAATCGACGTCTGACCAATATGTTGATGCAACTCACGGTGTTTGCTGTTACGTTAACGTAACGTTCTAAATGTGTTCGTTTCCCTTGTTTTATCCGGTCGATGTTATACTTAGTACCTCATTTGAGTTTAATATAGACTGTATATATAACTCTAAACTTTTATATAGATTTAACAGAGTAACAAGAAAACAGTGAAAAACATTAAAATTAACAAATGAGGAATTTGCAGATAAAATTCTGCACTTTGAAAGAAAAACTGATAGCTCGTGAAAAAAAAAAACTGATTTACATTCGCAATCGCTTACGATCATTTACTGCGGATTATAAAATAATAATCCGTCGAACTGGTTCTTGCCTCATCCCCATTGAAGAAAGAAGCTGTTCGAAGGAGGAAGCAAGCACGATGCTGTTCCATCAGCCGGAATTCCATCGGGCGATCGTGCGCGTAGCCAGGGACACTCGCGTCGTCGGCCAATAAAACGAGATTCCCGCGGATCGGCGCAGGGAAAGATAAATTGCGGTATTCTTGGATAGCACGGACGCGATATCGGTGTATATTTACGAGCGGTGGGTGCCATGGCGGGTCGCGACGGAGCAGAAAGCGACGCGGGGGTTGAGAAAGGCGGCGGCGGCGGATGGCGGTGGCGCGGTTCAGGGGAGATGGTCGACAACGCTTCTTGCGAGACGGAGGCCCCCGGGCCGTGCGCCGCTCAAAAAACATTCAAATTAATTCCGCCTGGCTTGTTCCAATGATGGCGGCCAATGTTGTGCAACATAAGACGAGACCCCGCCGCGTCGGTCTCGTCCGTGCGCGGATGCGATGGTAGAACCTACTCACGTACGGCGCGCACGTGTGCGCGTGCACACGCGTGATCCCCCGCATCTACGACTATGTGTTATGTATATTCACGTACGTACTACGTACGTATCATCGATGTACCTGCCGTGTCGGTGTACATATCCGCGATGTACACGCCGAAGACCAGCCCCCTGACCCCTTTCGTCGTTGTATATATCGGTGCTCCCTTTTCTCCCGCTACCGCTTCCTTTTTTTTTCTTTTTCTTTCTCTCTCTCTCTCTCTCTCTCTCTCTCATTTTTCTTTGCCGCTAGTCACTTGCTCCGCCGCGCGACGACCATCTACCTATCTCATATACGACACGGGACTCGGAACCGTGTTGGTAACAACGTTCCCGGGAAGAAGCTTCGAAAAGAGGAGAATTTTCTCGTGCTCGCTTCCTCTTTTTCCCTCTTATTTGCCCGCACGTCCGTCCTTTTCTTTTGCGTCAAATTCCACCGTTCTACTTTGCATGTCTTTGCAGAGAAAAGGACTCGGCCGGGGTGAGCTTCCTTGCAGGATACAGAGAGGCGACCGGAGGGAGACTCGGAGACGGCAAAGGGGTTGGCGGAGAAAAAGAGAAACAGAGAGGAAGAGAGAGAGAGAAAGAGAGAGAGAGAGAGAGAGAGAGAGAAATGATAATCCATTCGGCGGTCATAACGCAGAGCCCGGCACCGTAAAGCTCACCAGACAAGAAATACGGCCAACCAACCGGCCTCTCTCCCTCTGTTTTCCTCTCTTTCTCCATCTCTTTCCATGGCCTCTCGCCCGTCCTCCTCTTTACTCCTTTACCCCGCAGCGAACTTACCCCTGGTTATATGCAAACCGCCATCGTTCCCTCCGGGCCAGTCATAAACTTACTGAATTATATTACGCGGACCCGCTGCCTCTCTGTCCACCCCGTCTTTCTTCCCCCCTTTGTTCCCGCGATGCTCTTCACTGGTCTATCTTTTCTTTTTTTTCTTCCCTTTTTTTCTTATAAATCCCGTAGCAAGTCGCAACAGGGTGAACGACGTCCTTTAGAAACCAATGGAATGCTAATAAGACGAGACTCTGTCGTGAATACCATTCATTCATTGTTTCAGACTGCTGTATGTATATAAATTGAAACGACAGTCCACCTTGTAAAATAAAAATTATAGCTTTTTAATAAGCAACAGAGAGAGTTGCTTATTAATCGAATACTATTTATAACAATGTAACAATTTTTTTTATAGATCGTGTTCAAATCATTTCCACAAAAGCGCTCAGTTATTTTTTTTTTAACATTTTTTTAACATTCATTTTAAACATATTTCAGTTGTAATCAATTAAAAGATTTATATATTATTTATTTACTCTAATTATAAATATAATTTGTTATATATTAAAACGAAACCATTTTCTGTGTACAAAATTTCTCGCGTGCAAAAATACCTTATGCTTTGATCGATTTGATCGACGGATTCAAAGGCGATTTATAAATTTGCCGTATGTTCTTGCCTCATTTAGCTTCGATTTTCCGCGAGTTAATTCACGCCAGGCGCCACAAGTCGATGCATGATGACATCGATCGGTCCACTCTCAATGTCGTCACTGCGACGATGGGCGAGAAGCAGCGGCGACTAGCAGAGGTCATTACTGAATGCAAATCATAGTTTGGCGCGATCGATGAGTTTGCACGGTGTCCCACGAGCGAACAAGCGAGTGAGCGAGCGAGCAAGCGGCGTGCGTAACGCCGTTTAACCGTTTAGGGGTTCGTGGCGCTTCAACGGGGTGAGAATCGGCCGCCACCCGGCTCGACACGCGCCTCGTTGCCCGTCGTGTCGATCAGGCTCTTTTTTCCTCCTCGTCGCATTTTAATAACCACGCCACGTAACCACCCTCCTTTCACGTGGGCGTCGACGCGCTTATCAGCGTTTATAATATCCAGAAGAAGTAATACACGAGGGAACAACTTCGCGGCAACTTCGTAGAGATCCGTCGGAGCTAATGTCCCATTAAATCCAACACCGGGGAATGTCTTTAGCAGAATCTATTAAAAGAGACTGGTTGAAGGAATTGTGACAGCTACATCGCGTTGAAGATCGTTTGATTTTCAAGCCAAACTCAAACCCGAGAAGAATAAATAATCACGGATATCGCACTTTGAATCTTGAGATATTTTGATGCCTTATCCGACAAAATCCGTAGCTTTATAAAATATAACTTGATGTTAAAAAAAAAAATTAATTTAGCATTAATTTTTTTTTAATAATAAAATTTTTTTTAATAATAATTTTTTATTAATAAAGAAAATAATCTACATTTTGAAATTTCTCACAATTGGTACACACAACATCAAACGTCGTATCTTTCTGCAAGAAGAGACACATGCGCCTATCATTCAGACACACTCATCGCCGATCATACTATAAGCTATCATGAGCGAACGGGATAGGAAAATCTCAGCGGATTGAGTCGTCATCATTGTTCTCAGTTTCAGGACAGAGTGTATCAAATCGCGCATTATAATTGGAACACTGGCTTGGCACGTGGCGGAGCAACGAGCGCGCGATCACAGTAAGACCTGCTCGTATATTATTCCTACGGAATCATAACTCCGAGTTTCGATATCGAATCGAATTACACGGCGATCGTTGGCCGGAGAATGAATTTGGACGAGCGGGCGATGAATCGGGAAAGGGATGGGCCGGAGCCGTCTTCGCACGCTTGTGTACGCACGCGAGTGCACGCGCGTCGAACGATAATGCGTTTTCGCGCCGTTGCAGCCGCCGATCGCTTCTCGTTGACGATGTGCGTGTGCATGTGCGCGTATATATATATATATATATATATATATATATATATATATATTATACTATATACCAGCTCGTTCTTTTTACGTGTCGCCCTCCTGCTGCATGGCACGAGCGGTCACGTGCCTCCGGTAACTATCCCCACCCACCCTGGTTCACCCTGTCACCAAGCCACCCACTTTAGACGCCCCCGAGAGAAACCCCGGCCCGACCTACCCTCGTCACCTTCACGACGAGCTTTTTCGCTCGCTTTTATGTCCTCTCGGTCCTTCTTTTTCACCCTCCTCGCAGCTGATGCAGAGCGCGCGCGTCCGTCACTTTAATAAAAACCTACTTACCTCCCCGGCGGCGCCGCGAATGAGAACGTGGCGCGTGTCGCTTGTCTTTGCGCGAAATTATCGTTGGACGATACCGCGCGATATCAACGATCCCTTCAAACATGATATAATTGTATAAAGTTCATGGTACATATAAAAACGTAATAGAGCAGTAAGATGTAAGCAGTAAACGAATTGGTCAATACCAGATTATTACTTAAATTGACTTTCTTTAATACAATAATCCATTACCACTCATACTAATGGTAAATCGGAATTGAAATAAAGCTTAGAACACTTACATCCAGAATAAATTATATTAGATCGTTACGTCATCAATTAATCAGAAGGCTAGTTCTCAGGGCAAATAACAATACGCTATGTGATTAGTCATAACGTAATCTAAGTTTCAAGTTGTAAGAAATAGAATTTGGCCACCTCTACTATCATTGATTACTGAGTTATTGTCGCCTTATAACGCACTACTGACTCGCTTACAATTCACTCCTCCAACTTCTAATTACTAACGGCTTATTGTAGAAAGCTTAAGTATATGTACATAAATGTAAGATATAAATCAAGAGCAATAATTATACTGGGAATTCTTTTTACGTCTATATCCGAGAAAAATGTTATATAATTGACACATATTTCATATATGTCAATTATATAATTATATATGAAATATTTTTTTCTGGGTAAAATCTACAAAATTTATAAAATCTTGTTAATGTGTTTACTACCCTTATTGCAAACAAATTATTACTAATACTGTTTAAACAAAAGTCATGAAAAATAAACACCTTTTATCCAGACGATCGAATGTCAACACGAAGAATTTGCGAGGCTGTGATCAACGATCAAAGATTGTTCCACGGGTAGTTTGTTGCGCGCTCGTTTGACGAGAGGTACCAACTCCCGATCGTTTTGTCACTCGCAGTTCCGTCGTCGCACGTCGTTTGCATAAGCAAGCGTCAACAGGCGAGAGGACGTACAATGCGAAAATGCTATACGATACAGCCGGACACGCCGACTAGCGCCGTTGAACTTTAATATTACAAAAAGCTGTAATCCGGCGAGCGAACTACCTGGAGCGTTAACCTCGGGCGCCCAATTTATAAAAATAACGATGAAATTACTGTTGCGTGAAGTGTAGCGTCATACAGGACACCGATGCACCGGCGTTGCACCGCGCGCGAAAGGATGACGGCTATTCGGAGCGAGGAGAACGGGACGCAGGGGGAGGGGAGGTTGGCTGGCCACCGGGGGGGTGGGTTGGGACACGGGTTGGTGCAGCGTTGCGCAAGGGGCGCCGTGATGTGCGTTTTGTCCGTCATCGGCTACCGGACCAACGGGGCATCGTTGTTTTAGTCCGCGCTCGTGTTTTACGTTCGAAAAAATATGCGCACTGGCACGTGAACTAATCGGTGGTAATAACGAAATCTCGAATCCGATTAATTAAAACGGCAGACGCGCGGCGCCGCTTCGAGAAAACGAGCTCTTGGAATTCTTCCGGTTGTACGTATATGTGTGCACCGATAGCGCGTATCGTCTCCTATTGCGCCGTGTCCGATCCTCCCGCAGCCTCCCCCTCCTTCCCCCCCTCCCCCGTTTTCCCCCTTTCGCTCTCGTTTTTCCGGAGGCGCTCTCCCGGAATAAATAACCGCGAAAATGTTCGTCGGAGATGAAATTAATTTTTTTTTTTTTTATACGCAGCAGGTTTCAAGAGTGATGCAATTTGCGTTATTGTGTATTAATAGCATTAGTGGCCTTGCGAAAAATTCCGATTCAATTATGAAACATCAATTGAGAGAAGCAACCACGTATCCAGCTCGTCGTTACAATGCGATAAAATTCGGTGTGATGTTTCCATCAGCTTTTTATAAATTGGCTGTCTAACTGATCAAAGAACTTCGCCAATGAGTAAAATAGATACAAATGTAATTTTCTACTAGTAATTTATCTATCGCGCATACATTTGTTACTACTGATCAAATAATTAAATAACATATAGAATACACATAGAATACAGCGGGAATTTTTGGTCATTTTTCGCGATAATGTTCATATTGATATTTATGAATATAAATATTGAACATATTGAATATTGAAAGATTGTGCTCTTACTCAAGAAACAATCATGTTTATATAAATTTATAATTGTGGTTGAAAGCACGTTACTGCAAAGAGATATTTTTTGCTGCCGTAAATTTTCATGTTACTTTAAGTTGAAACTAAATAACCCCGTCTGGCCTTACTCTTAAAAATAGCGATGTCTATACAATAATTCTCACTATCTTGGCGTTAATATTAACACCAATATGATTTTATCATCATTCAGTGTTGATATAAATTATTAGAGATTTGAAATCCTCACCAAGTTAATGTACATCCATATCATATTGGTGTTTATATTAATACAATACAGCGAGATGAATTATATAGATTTCGCATGAGTGTTAAATCCCCACATCATGGCTGCAGGGGTGTGAAATACACATCGATATTTTTTAGAATGTTATATTATTAATATAACACCGATAGCTCATCAAATAAAACAAGTTTGCCAGCATTGATGCCATTTTTGCGATCAAAGTAAGAACGTGAAGTATGATAGCATCGTTACGTATAATCATGAAGGGAAAAAGCGACGTCCAAGCGAGCACGTGTTTCGGTCCTCGCTGTTATTAGATCACGATGAATCACAGAAGGAGACGGTTTTCCCCGCGCATCGTTCCCAGAAAGATGGAAGGGTCCACCCGACAACCATTCGACTTCTACATCGTCCTCCTGCACCACCACCTTCTTCTCCTCCCTTACCTCCGCAATCCTCATCGAGCCGATGCTAACAATGTTTGCAGATATATTGCGTCTCACGCATCACTTGCTCCGCAAATTGTTTTATAAACAGATTATAGCGACAGCCGGGTCGCTACCACCGTAACGCTGGTAATATACCCCGAGACCAACCCCCGCAATCCTCCCTCAACCGCTACCTCGCACACGCGGACCATTTCGTGCTCACAACGACAGCGGCAACAGTCCTCAGTGTGAATCTTCTCCACACAATTGGAGAAGAAATTATATCCTGCGTGACTTTAAACCTGTATTTTAAACGAGTAAACGTGGAAATTCTTTTTGAAATTCTCTTCATTACGAATTATCCTTATTCATATATCGTATAAACAAAATTTGTAACGTTTATGTAGATTACATGAGTATTAATATAGTAGGCTGTAAAGCTTATTGTATCGAAAAATTTTTAATAATGTTACAAAATTGAATAATATGTACGCGTTCATGATCATTATCGAATAAGTCGCTTTGCGTATGATTCGATGTTATAAACATACTCGATGATAATAGTACACGGCAATTTACGTTAAAACGAGTTTAAATTGGATTAATACGTATTGTAACTCTTGCGCTCAATGCGGGTTACATCGTGTAGTGCAGCGCGCGTGAGGCAGAACCTCTAATAACGGAGTATTGGATATCGATAACGCGATACCAGTTTCACGAAAACAAGCAACTGTACAATATGCAAAAATTTCCATTGGTTCACGATATAAACCAATATAGTCATATCTTCCTTCCTGATAGGAAAGATTGGTTTTGAAACTGTTCATTAAATTCTGAAGAAATAAAAAGTTAATTCACCCGCAAAATTTTGTTTAAAGAATGAACACATTGCATAAAAAAACATATGAAAATTAAAATAATTAAAATAATATTAAATAAATTTAAAATTTTTATTCATATTTCCAAATATATATTTTCTACATTTTGCATCTAAAAATGTAATTTTAGATTTACATTCTCAATGCATAATTCAGTTCACAGATGAAATGGCAGATATTTTTTAAAAACGTTGTGTTTCAAAATTACTAACTATGCGACGAATCTTATAACGATAGGATAATTTAGATAAAAAAATATTTTTAACAAATGCGAAAGATAATATAATTACTAATAATATATTCTGAATATTTTGGGAACGATTGAAGGGATGATTGTAGCTAGTTAGGTGCCGACAAGAGCGCATCGAATTCCTAGTTCCGGGAATGGGAAAAATCTGACGGAATCGGTGAACGCGGCTCATTGGCTTGGTAATAGCGGTTACCCATTGCACAGAGCGGAACGCGGTCCTTATTGCGGTGAACCTGAGACTTAATGGTCTGTGACCCAGGCACGCCGCCGCTGCTTCAGTATACAGGGCGTTCACTAAGAGAGAGTGCACGCCGAGAACTTAGTTATTCCTAGGAAGCCGGAAGAGCTAACGTCTCCGGCACCGCGACGCGCCTGCCGGGCGTCTCCGGTCGCGTGGCTTTATGGTCCCGCATAATCCTCCCTTCACGATCGAAATGGCTGTATCTCCTGCATCCTTTGGCAAAGCTTTCCTGAGACATCGTGAAACATCTTTCATGCATCGGCGATTATATTTGATTACTTGTACTGTATGCAAAGTTGCATTAAAGATTACAGAAGATATGTATCATGTCGTTCCTTTATTTCAAGAGTGTGACAATTGATTTTTGAGCTTAAAAAAAAATCAAATTTTTTAAAAGAGGGGAAAACGTTTTTTTTGCTTGACAAAAAATGATTGATGAATAATATAATAGTGATAAAAAGAATATACTCTTAGATACATTTATCATTTCGTTTCACAATCCTTAAAAAAAACATTCTTTATGATAATTTTGATATTCTACAAAATTAAAATCTAGAACAATTCATCGAAAGTGATATATCTCGAACATCACCAACAATTTATATTTAGTTTTATCAACTAAATTATAAAATGACTAAATTAAAAAAAAAGCAATTTCTTTTCCAAACTGCAATCAAACTGCAAAATATGTTAATCGTAAATGTTCTCTGGAGAAGATTTTTCTTTTTATTTACAAAAGTACATAATTCAAAATATGTCACTCTTATTGTAATCTCTTTAAAAAAAGAACGACAAGTGCTATTTGATGAATGGACTGTGAAGTTAAATTGGTTTACTTTTAATGATTAATAGAGTAATATTTACGTATATATATAACTTATTCAAAGTAATAATTCAAAAATTACATTTTTCTAATTGTGTCACTTTTAAAATAAGAAAACGATATTATAAACGAAAATATTTTTTAATTTATTAAACGAAGAAACAAATAGTTTTTATTTTATAAAGATGTTCTTTGTTATATATACATATATATATATATATATATATATATATATATATATATATATATATATATAATTCTGTATATATATAA
>Ga0157364_1001727_pt1 | contig 19117 bp, 17 predicted proteins | sample AttsexASBM2_FD_111476 | JGI IMG/M metagenome (GOLD analysis project Ga0157364, IMG submission 111476) | Fungus gardens microbial communities from leaf cutter ant in Ribeirão Preto, State of São Paulo, Brazil - Atta sexdens ASBM2 | ecosystem: Host-associated > Fungi > Mycelium > Unclassified ...
GCGATGGACAATACTTTGAATCATAAATGTATAACTAGTTTTTTACAATAAAGCCTCGAATTTCGGAAAAAAACGGCGGAAGCAAAGTTGTACACCTAATACAATGTTAGCGAGTCGAGAATCATTGGCTGCGTTTCGCAGAAAAAGCAGCTTTACAACTATTGTAAAACTGCGTTTAAAAGAGAAAACTAATCATCAATTAGCGCTTAGTGATTCTTTAATATGATTGGTTCCTATACTTAGAGCCTATGAAGAACTAAAGACAAAAACCAATTATATTAAAGAATCACTAAGTGCTAACTGATTAGAATAAAAAATTTGAAATAACAAGATTTTTGAACTCAAAATACGACAACGAGATATAAAAGGCTAATAAGAGTCAGGAAAACTTAAAAAATTTCATTGTTCGAACTAGTGTTCTAGATAACTAATAACTTAGAGAACAATAAAGAATTAATCCATCAATTAATCCATCTTAGTTCACCGTGCCTCATGAACCGATTTTAACAGAAAAATTTAAACAATTCAATAGAAATGATATCAAGGTCTTATAATATAAATAAATTAAAGAAATTTATCAAAGTACATAAAGATCCTTTGGATTCTTTCTCGAAATCTAATGTTATTTATAAGATAAACTGCAATGACTGTGATGCATCTTACGTGGGACAAATGGAGAGGAAGCTGAAAACTTGAATTTCAGAACATCGAAATCATATACGAACACCAGTTCTAAATCGGTAATAACAGATCATCGATCGTATTGGGTCATGATTTCGATTGGAATAAAATTTAAATTTTGAGTGAAGAACCGATTTGTAATAAACACTTTGTCACAGAGATGCTTAATATTAAAAAACAGAATAACAGTCAGTTAACTTACAGACAGAGTTAACTTACAGATAGACACAGAAGGTCTTCATAAATCATACATTCCGATAATAACAACAGTGAAACAACAGTGTGACTTTGCATTGCAAATATTTATCGTAATACAGTTGAATCCGTTGAGAACATTAGACGCTTTTCTTTTCTTTATTTTATACATTGGACGTTACACATTTATAATGGTAATATTAATTTTTTACCTCTTTTAACATCAAAATTTGACGGTTTTTTAAAAATATTAACATGGATTTTCTCAATTGTCGGACTCTGAGGTGAATTTTTACAGAGAGACGTATTATACTTGTTTTAAAAAAAAATTTTTTTTTAGTTTTGATAATTTATAACGTTTTTATATTTCTCTACGATCTCTCTAGAACAACGAGAAATTTTCGCAATCAGTCAACCAATCACTTGATGAGCAATTTTCCGTTTCTCTGTTTTAACATTCATTATTAACGAAACAGTCGCTTTCTTAATTTTTGAATAATATTTTTTTAGTGCGCCGGAAAAAATTTTTTGTACTGAAGAGGGCCTAAATATAAGATCGAAACATGTAATTTGTAGCGTTTTAACTTTTTACTTTTTATGGTTCTTGTTTATTATATCTATCTTTAATTATATTTATCTATGATTGAAAAAGACTTTTATAAAATTGAAACTAGATTCGCTTGATTTTAATGCATATTAAATTCTATTATTATATGTAAAACATTTCAATTTATTCGTATTTGGCCGATTTTTATTTTAATACAATAATTGATTTTGTTCGTTTCAATAACGAACAATGGAGATTTTTTTCTGACTCTTATTAGCCTTTTATATCATTGGCTAACTGATTAGTTTTCTCTGCTGAACATAGCTATTCTTTAATGTGATTAGTCTTGCCCTTAATTCCTCACTGAATCTAAATGTATAAACCAATCATATTCAAGAATTTTATAACAATTGCAAAGCTACTTTTTTTCGCTGAATGTAGCCTTCTTCTTTCTTTTCGAATTTTTCAAAGATCGAGAATCGGTCTTCAAATTTTACGTGACCCAATCTTATAACAAACACATTAAACCATTGTGTTTGAAGAAATATGTAATCAACTAAAAATATGTATCAAACAAATAAGTATAAGTTCTTAGAAGGTCCGACAAATATAAATACTTTAAAGCCTAATCAAACAAAAAATTTCAAACATATTAAAGTCCATTTTTACAATGAGCCTGAATATTCCAGCCAGACTTTGAGATTTTATAGGAAATTTAATTCTGAACAAAAAGTTTCATATAAATGTATGTCGAAAAAGAATGTTCGAATTTAAGTATTGTATTTTAGTTGAAGGCGTTTACACAGATAAATCGCTTTGCTCATTCTACGTACTCTGCGTATTCAGCAATCTTCATGGAATTTTGCGACCATTACTTACAAGTAAACCCACTTCGTCATAAGTGTCACACTCCGATTTTCAAAAAATAAAATTACGAAAAATATTTCACCCGTCTTTCCATTTGGCTCGTAAATAATTTTAAGGGCAGTTACTATTCTTTCAATTTTCTATCGTTTTAGTTTATTTGAATAAAATTGTTTAAAGTTTTAATAATTTTAACAAGATGACTGCGGGAAATTATAATACATATTGACTTCATATTCCAAATGTATATATACTTTTTAATCGACAATTATACATGTATTAATTTTGTAATATCTACGATTGAAGAAGACTTTTTTGTAAAATTGAAACTAGTTTCGCTTGATTTTAATGCATATTAAATATTAAATTCTATATATGTTATATGTAAAATATTTCAATTCATTCGTCTTTAGATTTTAATATACAATAATTGATTTTGTGTTTCAATAACGAGCAGGTTATCATTATTTATCTTTTTAACAATTTTGTTCAAATAAATTAAATTTTCCATTTTAATGTACACATCCTTTCAGTATCTATGTCGCATGCATTGTATAATATTAGAGACAAAAATGAAATTTTTATCTCAGGAATGTTATCAAACTTACTATCTAAGGAATTTCGAAGTTACTAAGAGAACTTTCGAATCTGAACGTGAACTTTCGTGAAGCTTCTTGAAAATATCGAAATTTTATCCTTACGTACAAGTTTCGCAAGTGAAATCGAGGAAGAACAGTTATCCACGAGGTACGAATACCGCAAGGATTTTTGTGTGGGGATTCGCGATTTTTCTGTGATTCAACAAGCGCGGATAATCTCTACGATTACTGGTTTCTTATAGAGAGCGAGGGAAGATACACCGCGTGCAGTAAAAAGCAAGCGCGAGTCATCGTCTCCGACCACGTATCGTTGCCGGTGCCGGAAATGCACGATGTGGGGAGAGTGTGGTACCATAAAAACGGAAACAGCCTGGTTTGGAGGACAGCCGACCATCACTCTCGTCGCACCACGTCGCTCTTCATATGACAGTAGATAACGTTTCTCTAAAATGCGCTACTACCGTCTCGTAGCTCTTCGCTTTATGAACGGAAACCCGACCATTTAATTTCCCATGAGAAATTGCGCGAATTCCCTCGGCTCCGCGCACTTTCTCTGCCGTGTACACGACGTCGTCCATTCATTCATAACGCGTTCCTCAAACTGGGAAGAACGTGGCGGCAGTGGCGGCGGCAACGTCGTCCGCGAAGTGCCCATTTCCGAAATGGTCACGTACTGGCTGTATGTCACGTGAATACCTATCTTTAAAACCGCACGCTCTCGATTCTCCCGGTCTCGACTACGATCTCTCGTGTATTATGCCGGCTCGTCCTCCTCTAGCGTCTATTATCTTTGGCGTGCCGCTCGTTCATCTTTTTCGTGACTATGATCGATGGCGAATGCATCCCGCTTCCGCAGCGTTTATATCTGACTGAACGAAAATTACATTCGTTACATGGTTTGATACCGCAAACCACGAAGTCCCGAGGTACCTCGTTGTCATGACTCGAGGTATTATCACAGTTTAGCGCCTTCTGACCTAAGGGAACCTTAGGAATGAGATACGTTGGAATGATTCCAAAAATTGATTATACAAATGAGTTGAAATGAAATAAAACAACTTCTAATATCAGAGTTGCCACAAAACTGAAAATTAGGATAATTAGAAAAATGTCAGAAAAATGAAAGCGAAAAGTCAGAGAATTTTACAAAATTTTCTGGAAAATTAAAATTCTTTCTCTCTTTTAAAGAAAATTTCATATCAAAGCAGTTTTGGAATACTATCAACTTAACAATTAAATGCAAGCAGCATCATTAATAGTAATTTACATTATTATATTAAATTACTCTCAACAAAATATTTAACGATTTCTAAATCAAGATGGAAATACACAAAATTTTAAAAAATTATTAAAAGCATCAAGAAAGATCATGAAATTTTGTTTGGAAATCAAGAAAAAGTTATGAAATTATGTAGGAGAATTTTGCAATCCTGAATATATTTCAAGAAGGACAATATAAACACTCTGAATGAATCTCACTCTTCTCTATTACATATTTTATTTACTTCGATAGTTTGAATTTAAAAACTCCATAAAATTCTTTAATTTCAGGAATCGTTTATAACCGTATAATAATTCGTCGAACATTCAGATTTTTTTTTTTTAAAAAAGATCTGATATAAAGTTACACGCACAAGTGTTTGTCATGCTGGAGTTTAATTAAGTTCATGCTTATTGCGTTTGACGCATTAATAGAGTTATCAGCAGTGGAAGAGTCGTCGCGGAAAATGTCATGGTTTTCATCGCGTTTAATTAGATCTTTATTTTTCACACGGAGATACGCGTAATGATCGAACTCTCGCGAGACTTCTTACGCGAGTGATTTTCCAGAATACCGGTTATAATAACGGTAAAAACGCGGAGTTGACTCTGATGTAGATAGGTAGGCGAAACGCGATTCACGTTGACGGGATTGTAGAGAGGAGAACCGCGGTGTGATTGCACCTTATTAGGGATGAGCTTGACGAGTCCGAATGATGGGGAAGCGACGATTGTCTGGCTGACGGAGGAGCATCATCCTCTACTTTGCGATCTATCCGAACGGGATCACGATACGAGGCACCAACCAATTAGGGGCATCGCGATTCTCAAACTCGTTTTAACGAACCATACTTACTCGCTCCCGTCCTCTGTATTCATGATGGACTCAGACTAAAATTTTGTAATAAAGACGAGCCCTCGCAAATTCTTTCGTGACGTTTATACTCCGATATATCTCAATACGATAGTCTTGTATTCCTAACGTGATTTCCAACAATGACTCATTTTTTTCAGTCTAAGATTAGTATGTATTTTTAGTATTTTTTTAGTTAGAGATGGATAGTATTCAGTATTTTTTCATCGTTATATATAGAAAAAACATAGATATTTCGAAGTGCATTATGTTTTTTAATTAGAGACAAACAAAATGCATTTGTTTAACATTTTTAGCAATTGTTTAGCAATTTTTTTAATATTTTATCCTACTAAGTGACATATTATTATTTTCTGTAAAGTACGTAATTTTCTTGTGTGCATGATTTCTTTCTTTCTTGTTTTTTGAAAATTACAAATTTTAGACGCATTTTGAAAATCTGCTATGATAATAATAGACATATAATTTTACACTTTATATTCAGAATGAAAGACTTTGTATTTTTATTAAGTTTTCAGATTTTTATTAAGTTTTCACGTCCAACGCTCCAATAAATCTTCTCTTCTACATGTAATAAATTTCGAACTTCAATAGAAAGAATAAAAAGAATCAATCAAAGTTTAAATGCAGTTGTGGTCGCGTAAATAGATTTAACAACATAACAAATATAACAAATTCTCAATACATAGAGGACGTGCCTTTCTAATTTTTCTTAAATCCCGCATGCGTGTTATTTTCAGTTGTCATTCGAACGAACGTCTATTCCTGCGCGATTTTGTCTCCTGTTCTGCTGGCACCAGCGGTGGCAGACTCGCACGATGGTTGCAACCAGACAGCTTTGTGGATCCCTCTCAATGCGAGGCACTATATTCACGAGAAGAAATGAGATGCGGATGGCCGGCCATCGTCACCGTGCTCACGAGAGATCAATACGGCGAAGTGGTGCACGTGCCCGGATTGAAGGTATTTCTTCTTCTCGGATCTCTCACGATGCGAAGCACGGCATCGGTGAGTTACGATATGTCGAGACGCAAATCATTTTGCAGATTGAAGTCAAAGCGGTGCCGACCGATAAAACGGATATCATGGATTCCGATCAGAGCAGAAAGATCCGTCGCGTCTCTCAAGCAGACCCTATGACATTTGGTGGTCATCCGCAACCATCCTTAGACGTTCCATATGAAGTGACCATCAGCAACAAAATGTGCTTCTACGCCATCACCATCATGAAAGCCTATCAGAATTACTCGTTCGAGGAACTGAGATTCATGTCACCCGCTGTGAAGAGAGCGAGCGAAAGTATGCTGGTTAGGCCTAATGGTGACGGAAGCTATAGCGCTACGTGGACACCATCCACCGTCGGCTGGTATTCATTGATGATTACAGTTGATGGTTATAACATGGAAGATGTACGTAAACATTTCTTCCAAAGATACTCACGATATTCAGAGCTAAGCTGAATTTAACTTTAATTTCTACTTGCAGTAAAATTAACTTTAAATTTAAATAGACTTTAAGTAAGCTAATTTAATTCTACTTTATTTAGAATTACAAAGTCGAGGTGAAGGAACCTCCGCAAGGCATGCAACCACCCACTCAGAACATTGTTAAAAAACCTCAGCTTCAACCAAGTAGACTCAGAAAATTCGTGGCGAAGAATAGTGCCGGTTTAAGGATACGAGCCCATCCATCGCTGCAAAGCGAACAGATCGGATTCGTCTCGGTTAATGGCACTATAGCTTTCGTTGATGAGGTAATTAACAAGCTTTAATTATTAGAGCTTTGATATTAAATTTATTTTATAAAAACTTGTTGTAAAGAGGAACAAATAAAAATAATACACATTTTCTCTCATCAAATCAAAAATATTGAGAAAACAAAATTGGGAAAAATATTTCTTGTCTCACATCTCTCTCGTATTCTTATCTCACATAATTTTTTAATTTAAATTATTTTAATTTAAATTATTTTTCTACACATTTTAAGACGAATATAATATTTAAATGATAGTAAATTCTCCTTCCTTTGTCTGATTCAGATTCATAACGATGATGGCGTTTGGTTACGGTTAAACGCAGAGACAATCAAGGAATATTGTAATAGTAGTCATCTTGAGGCTTGGTGTTTGCAATATAATCAACATTTAGGAAAAACTCTGCTTCTCCCTGTAGAAGAACCAAAATCCATTTTAGATCAAGTTATTAAGGAGACTATTCTGCGAAAACGTCCTGAAAACGCTAGCGATGAGTACGTAAGAAATGTCTCTTATGTCATCTATTTTCGACTATTTCCTAATTTAATTCTTGCAGCAAGAGAAAGACGGTGACTTTTGACGCCGGAAGAACTATGATAGTCGTGAAATGTGGAGCTTCTGGTCATAATATTAGAAGCAAACCGAACCTGAAAAGTGCGCCTGTTGGAATGTTAGCACTTGGAAATACGGTGACCGTGCAAGAATATGTAAGTTGATCTATTACTGTTAAATACCCGCATCTCTCCTTTTATACTTCATGATTCATCTCTTACAGTGCGTAAATCATGAAGGAACTTGGGTACGCATTGATGATGATTCAGTGGCGAAATATTGCTTCGATAAGAATCGAAGTGTAGAGGCATGGTCGCTTGCGATTAATAAACAAACCAATGTAATTTATATGAAACTTGAGCAGGATTTAGAGAACGATCCGATCGAGAAAAAGCCGATGATACCGGACTCAGCTGTTTCACCGAGCAATAAAGGTTTCGATTTTTCCGTGCCTTCTGTTAGTCATGAAGGCTTCAATTTTACTACACAAAACTATACTCCGGATACAGCGGAATCCATTGACAGTTGCAATACAAATCCATTTGTTTTTGGCTCATACAATCAACATGACTCGCCAGGTATATAATCGTAAAAGTAAATCTAGATAACTTGTTGCATCCAAATATTTACTAAATATGTATGTATATCTTCTAGGGAGCGAACGTTTCACACCAGAAAAAGCTGATGGTACTCCAAAGTTCTCAAAACCTCATTCCAAGGAAAGAGTAGTTAAGGAACGAGAAAGAGAAGGTGGTGGAGGAAAATTTAGCGTTCTTCAAAAGTGGTTAAGAGGAGATGATAAATGCCATGGAGAGAAAAGAAGTTCACCGGGCAGGTATTTATATACGCATACGTAGTAATCTTTTGATAAATCTTTAATGTTTCAATAAAATACAACTTTTTCAACTTAAAGAATTCATTTATACAATTTTAAAATATTCCTTTTAATATTTCGCGCATGAACTTTTATCAATTTTTTTGATAAAAGTTAAGTCATAATGATTGCTTTTTTTTCATAAATTGCAAATTCTTAAATTCTTCCTTAATTTAAAATTAAATCTAATATACAAATATCCATCTTAATCCGTATTATTTATGATTTTCAGAGATTTCTCTGAATTTGTGGGCGTATCTGTGAAGGAGTTAGTAAAAGCGATGGGAGAAAGCCGCGCGAATGGCAACGGAGCGACACCGCCGGAAACTCCGCGGCGAACCTCAAGAAGTTCTTCGCCAAAGAATCCCCAAGGTGGGTCACCAAGATTTCACAGCCCTTCTTCCAGTCCAGTCCCAATACCCGGTACGTATGGATTATTTGTTAATCTATTGAATACTGTGTGATCATCATTTCTCTATTGGACTGACTCTATCAAACGTTATTTCATAATTTATTTCTAACATTATACATCCGTGTGTGTACTTTTGTATAATTTGGCACAGTTGCTTTGAAAATGAAATTATTTCAGAAGCTGTGAAAACGGACGCTGATACTTGTAAGGCAATATTTTATGTATTTATGTTCCATTTTTCTTTATTGTGTACTAGAATAAAAGAAATAATATTTGTCATAGTAATTTTATTACGAAATATATGATAGATAATAGAAAAAAATTTAGACAATTATATTAACTATTAAATACTCTATTTGGATTAGTTATAATAAATTAGTAATGTTGATCTTAGCTGGGTCCAGTCGACAGCCAGCCGTTTCTGGCAATTGTCTCTTCCCTCCTGCTGCTAACGCACCAGGTACTCGTTCTCCTATCCTATTTGGAGTTGTAAAGATATCGAATAGTGCACAAATTCTGTATTTTCGAAAATCTATTTTAACATTATCACTATTTACTTTACATATAGGATTGGCACGATAAAATTCACTTCGTATTGATCAGTAAATATTATGACATCGTATTATGCATGCGATAACATAATTGCAATTAGAATGACACGCGACATCATTTCGTTTTTTACATACGCATGATTAATTACATATTACATTATATACGCACAAAGTAAACTTTTTACTACACAGTTCAAGAATGTACAATAGTAAGGCTTCGCGATATTAAGACAACTCGACACAACAAAAATACAATTAATCGAAATTATTAGGTGGGAGAAGCGCGATAGGAGGGGGAGAAAGTATGAGTGGCAGCCCTGTACTCTGCGGCTCCCCCCGAAGTGTCGGCCTCTCCCCGTTAGGTAAGGTCACTAATATACACGCTAATTCACCCTATCTTAGTTTACATTACATCGAGATTTATCGCAAATAGTATCAATAAGATTTCGTATTGCTATTTTTACACTTTAATACCAAGAGATACATATCCTTTGAAACTTTTTTCCAAAAACTTTTAATTTACACGTTCGCACGAAGTAATCTGCATGATTTGAACTCTTTTTGAATGAATTCTCTAAATGTTGTAAACATCTTGCTCTGTCACTATCCAGTAAGGTGAGAAATCAATATCCTTGTCATCTGAATTGAATATCCGAATGTATTTTCGGAATATATCCTTTCCATGCAACTTAATCTTTGATACATTATCATTCTTTTTTTGAAGTGTCAGGAGGGATGGTTGACAGTATAACATCGCAACGTCGTGGCTCAACGCAGAGCGACACTAGTGCCTTGGTTAGCAGCTTGACGAGAGATCCATCACAGTCACCGAGCGGTATTAGCACTACTGCCAATACGCGTGATCTATCACCGAGTCCAAGTTGCAGTTCTTTACACATGAGATCTGAAGGTAGCATAGCTAGTCCACCCGACACTCCCAAGAAGGAATGTGCTGTAAGTAATGTTGTGTAAAAATCTTTTTTCCTTATTTTCTTCAATAGCAAACACACGCGAAAAGATTTTCATATATTTTATATATATATATATATATATATATATATATATATATAAAATAAATCTATTAGAATTATGCAAAGAATAGAAAAGTATATTATTTTTTAAAGGATACGCAAGAAAGTCCGCGCAAAGTGTCTCAAGCGCAAACACAGACAAGTCCCGAAAGCGCTACCACAGCTATGAAGGGTCATTTCAACATCGGTTCATCCGGAATAAAGGACGAGCGACATTCACCGAAAATGAACAGGAGAGATCACATGAAAGCCGTAAAAACAAGAGCAAAACGTGCTATGTCACCCGCCAACGCACAGCAAAGTCCCAGTCCTAATCGTGCTCTAAATTTATGTAAAGACAAGGTGAAAGAAGCAATCAGTCCTTCCGTAGCAGAATGTCTGAGAGCTGTTTTCGCCGCGTTCTTGTGGCATGAAGGAATTGTACATGACGCCATGGCTTGCGCGAGTTTTCTCAAGTTCCACCCAAGTTTACCGAAACAGGGTGCGCTAGTGGTAACTAGACAAACTGTTGTGCAATCCAGCGATAAGCAGCAACAGGAGCAAAAAGCACGTCAAAGACACTCCGTCGAGGTGACAAATGCCGGTAATTATTTGCATATTCAGCCCAGCACGTTGGAGACTCTCACGCGATCAGCTGCGAACGCTAATGCCAATAGGAGTAGGAAAAAACAGGAGAACACGATCAAGGAAGAAATTCAGGCGAGTGCGGGCAAACTTAGTTCTCTGCCTGAGTTCCATACGGTCGCGGTATTACCACCAGCGTTAAAGAGCTTAGTTTTTTTATGGGAAGAACTTAGTACTAATTGTCTGCAAGCTATCGAACAACAATCAATTTTGCCTAGTCCCATATCGCAGATACAAACGATGAAACTAGTGAAACGACCAATACCGGAGAAACGTCCTAGAGAGGACAAAATGAAAGAACGTGAGAAGAAAGGCAGCCGGAAGAAGAAAGAATGGAAACCCATTGGCAGAGCGAATGCATCTGAGGTTTTAGCTGGAATTGAACGGGAGACTATCTGTGAACTTTGTGGTTTAATGTTTCCACATCCAGTCACTTATCATATGAAAATGATGCATCCAGGCTGCGGCTGGCACGCGGGCGGAAAAGGATACAACAGTGGCGGAAACTATTGCGTGGGGTGGGCAGGCAATTGCGGTGATGGTGGGATCGGTGGTAGCTCGTGGTACTTAATCTGCGACACGTGTAGAGATAAGTATCTGAAGGCCAGAAAGAATAAATTCGCGAAGAAATTCATAAGTGGAATTTCCAAAAGAAAAAATGGCACGAGCAAAGTTCTGTCTCCGATTAACAGTCCTGGCGGAAACGAAACTCATATAATTATGAAGAGCAACGCAATGTTTTTATTGGATTTAGCTAGTGCTTCTGGCTTTAATATCCCTAAACAGCAAAGACGACCATCGCAGACTTTATCGTCTGTAGCTGAGAATTATAGCCCTCCTGAGGCCACTGGACCATTTCCTCCCACTGGACCATTCCAATGTTTGCAAGCCTTAGGTGTTCATCATTCGCAGAGTCATGATGAAAGGTATTACGAAGAAACTCTGAGACGTGAAAATGGACAACAAAATAATTATGAGGGAAACAATAGTGCATTCAATAATACAAACGGCAGGGTAAGAAAATATTTTTGTTTTTTGCTATTTTTAATAATCAACATTTAATTATCGTTATCTTACTTGCAGCCATTGTCAGAATATCCAACGAGTGATAGTGATAATGAAAGTAGTAAAAATCGTAGTACCTTTCATAGATCCGTATCTATGTCTACCGGTGCACCTTGGGCTAGAAATAGTAACGACGGCAGAGTCGTTATGATGAGAAAACGAAATAACAGCAGTAGCGAAATGAATAACGGTTCGATTTTATTTTACATGATAATTATAAATACGTTAGATGGAAAAATAAATTTTTCTTAAAAAATATTAGTACAATATATCTTGTCGTTTTTCAGAAGCGGGTTCTTCGCTTCTATGTTATCCATCCGCTGCACTGCAGAAATTAGTGCCATCAATGGATCAATCTGCTATAGTATCTACTAGTCAAACCGAAATAGCGAGTAACGATCGAATAGAAATTCTCATGAGACCTGTGATGTTGTTCGTTCTTCAGCAACACAACCTGCAACATCTGCAACTTGCGATGAAGCAAGCGTTACGCCGTGCCGCTTGTCGAGTTTATGCGATGCAAGCGTTAAATTGGCTTTTGAGAAGCGTAACGCAACCAATTTGTTTGCACGACTTACTTTGGTGGTTTGTTTCATCTCTTACACCAGTTATTGCTTCTGATACTACGGATGCGAATGATGATGACAATAGAACGGAAAAGAAGGAAGATCATGTAAGTATTTTTAATAAGAATTTATTTGTTACTTATTAGTATTTGTAGACGAATGTGTTATTTAATATTGTGATTAATTTGTAGGATATGATTGGCGTCAGCGAGCACCCTTTAAGTGATTTAGTAATAGCCGGAGAATCCGTCAATCCATTACCTACTGTGTTTCATACTTTACTGCAAACAATTGCGGATTTAATGTTATTACCACCACTCGGTAAGTCATTATCAAATTAAAAGATATTTAATAAATGTATTATAATAATTTTAATCAATGTTATTAAATAACATTGATTTACAGGATCTCCGTTACAACAAGCTGCGATTCGTTGCTGGGGTATTCGATTTACGGCAGCAGATCATATGTTTTTACATAGAAGTCACGTATTTAGTAACATTAGTAAAATCCTATCGCGATCCGAGGAAGAAGAAGATGTAACAATGAGTATGCACGAGAGTCACCAATCAACAATTTCACAACAGATGAGTAGTTGGGTGGAAGCTTTGAAGGATTTAACTTCCAATATTGAGATCAAAGCCTCTAGTAGACAAGCCATGATTGGTAGTCTAACAGACAATTCCACAGAAACATTTTGGGAATCTGGAGACGAAGATCGTAATAAAACTAAAGTGATTACAATCCTCTGTGGCGCTCATTCCTTACCTAGAATGTTATATGTACACATAGATAATTGCCGTGATTTAACAGTAAGTTCTTTTCATAAAACTAGATTTTTACTTTATTTAACAATATTTGTCTAATCTAAAATTTATTCATAAGCACAAAGTGTCAAGTGTGACTTTCTTATCTGGTATCAACGCCGATGAGATGATAAAACTAAGATATGTAGAGATCGAAAGTAGATCAGCTGGCTGGATTAATTGCCCAATCACTGGTAATATAAACAATTATAATTAGTGTATTAGATTGCATATTAAAGGCATTTAAAAAAATGTATTTTATTTTAAGAAGTGCTGACTCTGTCCCTCTATATATAATAATATAATTTGATTATATAATGTTTTTCTTCACAGATCAACGTCATATAGTTGTGGGTATGGAACTAAAGGGCCCAGATAATTCTTTGCGAGTTCGTCAAATCAGATTGCTGGGCGAGGTCGAAGGAGGATCTCTGAAAATAGGAAAACAGCTAAGCGCACAGACTATCCAACAAAGAAATTGCGAGGCAGAAACTTTGAAAGTGTTTCGACTAATCACGTCTCAGGTCAGTACGCATAATTTTTTGCAATTTATTTTTTAATTACACGAATCCTATCTTCCTATTATATAACCTTTTTTTCTCTCTTAGTCATTTTTTCTCTTTTTCCTCTTGTTTTTTTTTCTAACTTTCCAATCCTCTACTTTTTCGATTCCTTCACTCTGTATTTCGCAGCCAGACGACAAAGACGTTTCTTCGCAATACCGCTTTTAAATTTTATATTCTTTTGCCAATGAATCGAATTAAATATTCTTGGTAGAAGTAATTGTGTACTAATACAGATATGGAAGTTTTTTGTGGACACTATAACATTGTAATTATAAAATAACTTTGACTATATAAGTTCTAATTTATAATCTACAGACGACTTTCATTGCTTCATATTCAATATCATTGTACTTATTGCTCTGGCGTTTTCATTGCTTTAGATATTGTGTTATTGTAATGTTTCTCATTATTTTTATATATTAACCTGAATTTGAATTTACGATGCTTGTGAATATTTTGCGCACTTTGACACCAATATGGCCTTTTATTATCTTGATTTCTAACATATGCTATATTATTGCGGACGTAATATCGGAATAATATTCATGATGACATGATGCGATTTTATAGATTGCTATTTGTTTTTTGTATTATTTTATTAGGTGATCCGTTTAATTTAAGTACATTAATTTAATTTATCTGTTCTATTTAAGTATGTTTATATGTAACATTGAGGATGACCCGATCGGGCTCGAAACAATGTCTGTTATTTGCTTTAGATCATGATAATTATATTTATTTTCTTTATTTACACTTTTGCATTGTTGTTTTTTGGTTCATAGCCTTTCTAAACTTATTTTTAATTTTATTTTTTATTGTAATGTTTTCTGCAATGTTATATTGTATCATAGGTATTTGGGAAACTTATACAAGGAGAAAAGCAACAACAGATGGAACCGACAGAAGGTACTAATGAGGATTTAGAGGACAGTAACGATCTCCGAGAACATATGGTTGGCATATTGTTCAGCAGAAGCAATTTAACGCACTTACAAAAACAAGTATGCACTCATATCGTGCAAGCGATTAGAAAGGAGACTATACGCTTGAGAGAAGAATGGGAGACACTTTTATGTTCGCCGACACCTGCTAATAGCGTATTAAGCGACAATAGTGATCTTCCAAAAGCGGCCGATACTTATTGCTTCGAAATGCTTTCTATGGTTCTTGCTCTAAGTGGTAGTTCTGTAGGACAATATTATTTATCGCATCAAACCGGATTATTAAAAGATCTATTGAGTTTATTGCATACCGGATCAGCAAGAGTGCAACGTCAAGTATGTTCTATTAGCTTTGCAACATTAAATGTGTTAAATGAAGTTTGAAACAATTTTCAACATAATATTGTTTTATATTTTTAGGTAACATCTCTTCTACGACGAATATTGCCTGAAATTAAACCCGAAACATTAGCGAACGTTATAAACGTCGAACGACTACCGCCTACTGATTTCAGTATCGTATCCGCTGCGAACAGCGGCTTTACTCATGTTTTAGATTTTAACGAACATTCCGCCGGAATTCTCGATGTATTTTTAAGCTGTATTGCAAAAGCATTGACCGTGCAAGTCAAAGTGAAAGGAAAAGAAAACAATGGCAAAGCGCTTCAAACCGTTTCATTAGCCACTAGCATCCATCCGAAAAGTTACGTTGGAACGAGATGGTGGTTAAGGGGTTGCATGACGCGTAAGCTGGCAGAAGTAATAATTCAACTTTTGAAGGATATGGCATCGGTGAGTATTATGATTAATTCGTTTTGTAATACTTAAACTAATATGTTTTTTTACTATCAGGGTAAATTATCTGAGGAATGGGCATCTGTAACGAAAGCAGCTATAGCAGAAAATATCCTAAACTTAACTAGACTGGACGAGAAGAGCCGCGATTCTACAGAATGCCTTCGATCTCCAACGCTATGGTTAGCACTGGCTTCTTTATGCGTTTTGAATTCGGAACATGTAGAAAGACTATCATCTGGTCAATGGAGCGGTTCTGAAGGACAGCAATTGCCACCAAGAGTAAGATTATCATTATATCTTCGAATTATTATGTATAATAAAAATAACTAACTTTGCTTTTTTTTATAGCCGACATGTAGTAATCACGATGATGACGAAACTACGGCTATTATTCAATGTAATGTTTGTGGTAATTTATGCGCGGAATGCGATAGAATTTTACACCTTCATAGAAAAACGAGAACGCATCTTAGACAAGTATGTAAGGAAGAAGAAGAAGCGATACGAGTAGATCTTCATGAAGGTTGTGGCAGAACAAAGCTATTCTGGATTTTGGCTTTGGCAGACAGTAGAACACTGAAGGCATTGGTAGAATTTCGTGACGGCGCGCCGAGAAAACCGGTTGGCGCCACTACTGGTATTTGTAGATTTTGCGGTACTACGGGAAATACAGGTTTGCTAGCAATAGGCAATATTTGCGCTGATCATGATTGTCAGGAACACGCTAAAAATGCGTGTAACATGATTCATTCTTGCGGCCACATTTGTGGAGGTGTTAGGAATGAGAGAACTTGCTTGCCTTGCCTTCATCGTTGCGTATCTGGGACGGATTTGAAACAGGACGCTGATGACATGTGCATGATTTGCTTCACCGAGGCCCTGTCTTGCGCACCAGCGATTCAGTTGCAGTGCGGCCATGTATTCCATCTACATTGTTGTCGACATGTCCTGATGAAGCGTTGGGTGGGACCACGAATTACGTTTGGCTTCTCTTTGTGTCCGATCTGTAAAATACCGATGGATCATCCGACGTTGTCCGAGCAATTGGCAAGTGTCAAAGAGCTATACGAAGACGTACGAAGGAAGGCGCTAATGCGCTTGGAATACGAAGGCTTACACAAGTAATATCTTCTCAATTTTATCATGCAATTTTACGCAAAATCTCCATTATATATAAATATATTGAAATTATTTTATTTTTTCGCAGAGCCGAAGGAACTTTTGCACCAGGCGGTCGTTATCAAGACCCTGCTGCTTACGCAATGGAACGATACGCGTATTATGTGTGTTACAAATGCCAGAAGGCTTATTATGGTGGTGAGGCACGTTGCGATGCGCAATTAGGCGGAGAATCGTTCGACCCTGCTGAATTAGTATGTGGCGGTTGTAGTGACGTAGCAAGGGCACAAATGTGCCCGAAGCATGGAGCAGACTTTCTTGAGTATAAATGCCGATATTGCTGTTCGGTGGCGGTATTCTTCTGCTTCGGAACAACACATTTCTGCAAGCCTTGCCACGATGATTTTCAACGTGTTACTACTATCCCGAAGAGTGAGCTACCTATGTGTCCTGCTGGTATATAAAATTTTCCGATTCTCACAATGATAATTATTTTTCAAGGAATAATAATCCATTATTGTTTTTTTCACCGAAGGTCCTAAGGCTAAACAACTAGAAGGAGATGAATGTCCATTGCATGTAAAGCATCCATCGACGGGAGAAGAATTTGCTCTAGGTTGCGGAATTTGCCGCAACGCGCACACATTCTAAGCTTCCAAGTGCTGTTTTGTGATTTTTATGAAATATGGAATTGATGCAGATTAGAGTAGGATATGAGAATGAGATACATCATTTAATGCGCAATGATAAGTTTGCGATGCAAGAAGGTATATCTGTGTTAAGTAATGGATAAGCCGTTTCTATCGCTAAATTTAGTAATTAATTATTGACGGTAGACAGAGCGCATAAGCTTGTGTATCAAACTTTCACAAGCAAATCAAGAAGCGAATTTGACGTCGTTGTAAAAGAAGATATCTAATTATAATTATATACAATTATCTCTTTTAATTCGTAAAATAATATAATTCTCTGTTCTATTTATAAGAAATGACCGAGTATTTAGTACTGATAATACTCAGATAAGAGAGTTATTGTATGTAAAGGAAATGTATAATTAAGAATCATTACTCTAAATATCATTTAAATAATAAAAACGGGTGACAAAGATAGATAAAAATCAGGTTGTACGTAATATAATTATATATAATTATATATATAATAACCAGGGAATGAAAGTAACTTGTTGTATACTTGTAACGAAGTTACAGTTACAAATTATTTTTTTGGTAACTTTACTGGTAACTGCGTTACTTTTTTTAATAACTGTAACGATAATGTAGTTAAATTTCTTTATAAACTGTAACAATAACGAATTTTACAGTTACTTTGCACACGATTGAACACAAGTCATTCGTAGCGCTTGAGAATAGAAAGCCCCTAGGCACTTGTTCATTGTGTTTGGTGGTCGGTCGTCAATTTGAAAAAAGTAATGAAAAAGTACCAGAAAGTTACTTTTTCAAGTAACGATAACTGTAACGTAATTTTCAAAATCGGTAACTAATAACTTGTTACTTTTTCTACTCGGTAACGAGTAACTGTAACTTATTATTTTTAAAAAGTAAATTTTTGTTCCCTGATAATAACATATACATATATAAATAATTATATATATTAAACTCTTTATGTCTGAATACATCTCAATAGTTAATGAGTCAGTTTGGAAGTAGTATTTCGCATTTAGATTTTCCATTTGTTTTTATACTTTTTCATCAGTCGCGTGAATGTACACGCATTTATAATATTATATTCCTATTACTCATTCGACGCTCAGAACTTGTATCAGGTATATTATTTCCGTAAATGACTGTACGTGTTGCATGATCGTGTATATGAATGTTGCGTGCGCGCGTCGTTTGTTACTATTTACGTTCCTAAGTTTAAGAATTTAATGACAATTGCGAGAGTGTCATTGTACTGATACGTTCCGAGATTTACACTATTTATTTATTACCGTACAGAACTTTTGAAAACCTCGCTGTTTTATGTTTCACCTCAAACGGGCTGACGTAATATAATTACGCGCATCAGTTATTGTTATTTATGTTCTAAATGTGTAAGAAAACATTAAATGGCAAAGAATCAAATGAATCGTGTTATTTTGCATCATGAGACCTCCATTATCAGTAATTAAAATTACAATTAATGTTAGATTAAAAGACCACTGAACTGACTTAGAATGTAGAGATGAGAAGATTGAACTTGAAATATCTTAGGCTATTTTCAGTTTTGTACAATCAATTGCACCGTTATTATATTGCATTTCTACAGTAAATTTAACTATCAATTAAATTATTATAATATAAATAAATATATATAAATAATACTATTTCGTTAATGAATGAAAATATTAAAAATTTGTCATTTGCCAATGGAAAAGAGAAATTAAAGATTAAAAGATTTTGCTATAAGCAAGAAGAAGAAGAAAAGAAAGTTGTAAAA
>Ga0157364_1001728_pt1 | contig 19117 bp, 22 predicted proteins | sample AttsexASBM2_FD_111476 | JGI IMG/M metagenome (GOLD analysis project Ga0157364, IMG submission 111476) | Fungus gardens microbial communities from leaf cutter ant in Ribeirão Preto, State of São Paulo, Brazil - Atta sexdens ASBM2 | ecosystem: Host-associated > Fungi > Mycelium > Unclassified ...
CCCATACCGCCAAATTTCTTTTTCCAATTGTAAAACGTCGCCTCAGAAATCCCCATCTTTCTGCAGACTTCCTCGACGCGAGTGCCGGTTTCAGCCTGTTTGAGTGCAAAAGCGATTTGTTCCCCGGTATAACGTGTCTTTTTCATAACGAATGACCTCTTTTGGGAAGGAAAAGAAAGGCCGAAAACTCTACTTTACAACGGTACTGAATAAAGGGGGAAGGTCAGCAAGCACCGCAAACACCACGATCACCGATGATGTTAACTACACGTCGAACTATCCGCAGTACACGTATTACTGGACGGTACCGGCCACGGTGCAGGTCTATGTGAAGGTTACACTGGAAAATAACGATTACCTGTCATCAGATATTGTCAGCGATGTGCAGGCCGCGGTTATTTCCGCCTTTAATGGAGAGGACGGCGGTACCCGGGCTCGGATCGGCTCGACTATCTATTCCGGTCGCTATTACGGCGGCATACAGGACATTGATCAGCAGAACGTAAATATCCTCTTATTATATTCAATACCGCTATTATTTAATACTTTCGGGAGTGTGATTGCATCAGGATATAATTAAATTGGAGGTTATTGTTAGAGCTTTGAAATATATGAGTGATTAATTTTTTGGCGGGACTGCTAATCCCGCCATATTATACTTCATATACTATTAGGGACATTTTTTGTTATTTTGTTTTTTATAAAAAATCTTCTTTCCACGTGAAGGTTTAGCCATTTTGATATATAAATTGAAGTAACTATGAATACTAAAGATATTAATATCTGTGGAAAGTTTCCTACTTTGAATTTATCATTTATCTTTCCCATGAGTAGGTAGAAGTTAGCGTGAAATAAATAAAGAGAATAGGAGTAAATCCCAACAGAATGAAGTTTTTCATAAATATAGCCTTCAAATCTTTCTGTTTTTGCCATATAAACTAATAATAAAGAGCATGGGATGTCTGAAGAAATAAATTGTATTATCTGATAGTTATCCGATAGCCCATGAGATAATTTTATAAGAACTGTTGATGCGGGGATAACAAGAAAGCAAACCCATGACGCTTTATTTTTTGATCTTATTATTAGTGACCCAAACATCCCAAAAACAAACGGGAGAAGGCATAGATTTCCTGCTATTTCCCTCCACGTAACAGCCAGGTAACCCGGGGATTTTCTTGGGCCGAGTACTGCCCAGGTAGCAAAAATCCCGCAAAAAATCATTATTGAGCTTAGCATTACCACCTTGGTTTTTTCTCTTGGGAAGACGGCTTTGGCAATAGAAAATATCAGGTAAAAATAAAACTCATAAAAAATTGTCCATGTGACTGGGTTTGCTATGGAGTAGCGAGTTTTTTGCGAAACTGAATTAGATAGCCAATCGTTCCAGGGGATAATAAATGCGCTATGAAAAAAATAAATAACCGATCCTGACTGGAAAGAAAAGAAAACAATCATCGGAAAAGAAATTATTATATATGGTGGGTAAATTCTTGCCACTCGCTTCTTCATGAAAGAAAAGAAAGTATCTTCCTTTTTGAATGTTTGCGTCATAATAAATCCACTCAAACAAAAAAATATAGACACACCAATTTGAGTATTGGGAAGGAACTTGTGAATATAATCAGGTGTTAAGTGACCAAAAACAACTATGAGAGCTGCTATTCCTCTTGCAACTTGCAGATTGTATATTTCTTTTTTCATGGTGAATTCATTTACTCAGGATTTGGTGGTTGCCTGCCGATCTGTGGTAGCAGAGGTAGCATAACAAAACTTTGCACAAACTGACAATTTTTTGAAGAAATGAAGGAAAATTACACAAGATTCTTATTTACATATCTTATTCGTGTGTTAAGTGGTTGTTGTCTAGAGCATAATGGAATTACCATATTTTCAAGAAATTACAGGGTCAATTGTTGTATGAAGGTTATGGGGCATCAATATTTAATATGCAAATCATTAACTTATGTATTAATGGTGCACATGTAGAGATTATGGTTTTATATACGCCTCCAGAAAACTTCACAGGCACTATACTTAATTCATCCGGAACCATGTCGGTTTATTCTCCAACAGAGGAAGATAAGGCAGCTACAGACTGGGATTACTGGAATCCGGTGCAGTCTGAGGCCTGATAAATGAGGAACTAAAATGGCCTTCCCATCCCCCGCAGCAGATTACATCGAAGCACGGTTAACCCCTGAGTCAGTGATGGGGATCACCGCGTCCTCAATCATCATCCCGACAGATGAAGGTTATGCCGTGGTCGAACCGGGCCTGCGGGTGAAGATGGGGAAGGTCGTTTTACTGGAAGTGTCCGGCCAGAAGGTATTCGCCACTGTAGGCGCTGGCCGGTTTATTACTGACGGTGGAATTATCGAAGGTGACGCACTGAACGATGCCAGGGTGATCGGAGTGGTGACGTACTTCGTGAAGAGTTTGTGATTAAACCTTTCCGTCAATCCAGTCAGCCCACCACTGCATCATCTCTGTACGGGTCCTCATATATTCAGCATGGTTGTACACTCCACGGATGGAGTTCTTATCAGAGTGCGCGAGCTGCTTCTCTATTGCATCGTGTGGCCACCCGTTCTCGTTCAGTATTGTGCTGAATTGATGACGGAAGCCGTGGCCAGACGCCAACCCCTCATAGCCTATCTGCCTGATGACGAGTAACACGGCGTTTTCACTGATGGGCTTCTTCTTATCGTTCCTGCCTGCAAAAACGAAATCAGACACCGGCTGAGTCATTGGCCGGATGGTTTCCAGCAATTGCACCACCTGATCTGACATCGGGACCAGGTGGGTCTTCCTTCCTTTCATGACACCTTCATCAATGGTGATCACTCTGTTTTCAAAGTCGACGTTTTCCCATTGCATAGAACGGAGTTCTTTTGTTCTCACTGCGGTGTACTGCAAGATCTGTGTAGCGATGCGGGAAACCACGCTTCCGGTATATGTGGACAGGGCTTCATTAAACGCCGGTATCTGGCTGGCCGGCAGGAAAGGGTAGTTCTTTTTCCGGTAACCCTTCATGGCGTCAGCCAGGTCCGGTGCCGGGTTATATTTGGCCCGCCCGGTCACTATGGCATACCGGAAAACTTCACCGCAGCGCCGCCGGGCTTTATTGGCACGCTCCATGGCGCCGCGGTTTTCAAAGTGCCTGATGACAGCCAGGATTTGCATTGGCTCAATGTCGTTGATATCCATCGAGCCGATCATCGGCAGAATGTCGTCGGTAAACATGCGGCCCAGCTCTGAAGCATACCCCTCAGACCATACGTCCTGCTTGTGCTGGTACCACTCTTTATAGATAGAAGAAAATGAAGTATCGGCCTCGGTCTTTTTCCTGGACTGGATGGGGTCAAGCCCTTCACTGACTATCTTTCTCGCCTCGTAGGCTTTTTCTCTGGCCTCGATTAATGACACAAAAGGGTATTTCCCCAATGTCATGACCTTTTCTTTACCCGTCACCTTATACCTCAGTTGCCAGACTTTCTTGCCAGAAGCTGGGACATAGAGATAGAGCCCATTGGCATCCAGCAAGCGATAGGGCTTGTCTTTCGGCTTAGCGGCATCAATCTGTTTGACGGTGAGCATGGGTAAAATTCCGGTGGGTAAAAATGTTTACCCGTTTTTTACCCGCTTTGGATTGCGGCTGTCAACGAACTTTGACGAACTATAGCGAACAGTTGTTTTTGATGAGTGCTGATTTTATGGGGGTTTGGCGAACTATGACGGAGGGTGGCGAACTGATGACTGGTGTCCCCTGCAGGAATCGAACCTGCAACTAGCCCTTAGGAGGGGCTCGTTATATCCATTTAACTAAGGAGACGTAAAACTGCGGACAGGCAGGATATCGCGCTGTCTTTCTATGTTACCGTAAATGCTCAGGTTTTTACAAGTACAACCTTCTCTCTGGTGGCTTCCTGTTGCCGGGCAGATGAGGGGGGCGGGGACTGCCAGTCCGAAAGTTTTGGCCATAGCAGGTTTCTGCCGCGGGAAGACTGCGGCAGAAACATCGGGGTTGATGCACAACGACCCGGAATTAGTCATGTGTGTCATACTCAGATAATGGCAGTGATTATTGTGCGGGGCAGGCCGGTTTCCGCTAATTGCAGAAGACCAGAGCCTGCAGCCAATCTTGCTATTTATGCTGTTTATTCAGCTCACTCATGTCATTACGGATTTGAACATGACTGAGCAGGGCGAAAATGAACGTTCCTCCGGTAATGTTTCCGAGCAGTGTCGGAAGTGCAAATGGCCAGAAAAATTCCGCCCAGGTCATATGACCATTAAAGACCAGATAGAAAGCTTCTACCGACCCCACAACAATATGTGACAGCCCTGCCAGCGACATAATCCAGGTGATCATTATGATCACGAAGACTTTTGCCGATCCCGCGTGCGGGAACATCCATACCATCGTTGCAATCAGCCAGCCCGAGATAAGTGCGCCACAAAACATCTGCAATGCATCATGTCTGACGGCCGTTTCGCTAAGATGCACAAAGGCCTGTTGAAGGGTGTCATCAAAAACCGGCATATGGTTAAAGGCTAGTGCTATCAGCGCAGTACCTATAAAATTACCGACCAGTACAATGCCCCATAGCCGTAGTAGTAACAAAATATTCCCTTTTACCGGCTTGTGCATCACCGGTAGCACGGCCGTGATGGTGTTTTCGGTGAAGAGTTGCTGATGTGCAAGAATGACGATAATAAAGCCCACACAATAACCAAAGTTCTCAAGCAAAAAACTGCCCGGCATACCTTCGGTGTGCACCTGCAATAATCCTTTTACCAGCAGGGATGTCCCCATTGATAATCCGGCGGTAACTGCGGAAAGCAGCAATGCCATACTGTCTCTTTCCAGTTCCTTTTCACCGCTCTGGCGGATCGTTTCATGAATAGCGACCGCAGAGGAGGGTAATTCTTCTTCGGAGGTGGTGATTTCATCCTCATTACTTTTTTCATCACTGTCGACTTCTTTTGCCCGCATACGCGGTGTTTCAGGATTCTGCATTCTGCTCTCCGACGGAAAATTAACGGATCTGTGACGTTTAAGTTTAGTCTTTTTTCTCAATATTTCAGGCGGTCATACGGAGGATTTGCAGGTTAATAGCGTTGTTACTTTCATGTTGGTTTTATGAGGGTGAGATGTAATTTATCAGTTCGGGTAACGGAACCCTGAAAAATGGACTTTCGTTCACAAAGCGTGAACTTTTTTCAAAAACAGCGGTTTTATCGGGCTGATACCGGTAACTGCGGAAGAGATTTTTCAGTAGTAAGCGCAGGCGGTCCTCCAGCCTTAACCTGATGGATAACAAAATAAACGTAACAAAATTTTATCATTGTCTGTTTTTTGGACGAAAAGGTGTCTGTCAGAGCTTTTTTATGGAACCGTAACCATTTTCACCATTCGGCAGCCGATTTCCTTATGCTATAGTTCGGTTTCATTTATGTTAACGCGAATAGATTCTGCATGCTGGAAGCCAAAAACCTGACCTGCGTTCGTGATGAAAGGGTGCTTTTTGAACAGCTCTCGTTCAATGTGGAACGCGGCGATATTGTTCAGATAGAAGGGCCGAATGGGGCAGGTAAAACCTCTTTGTTACGTCTGTTGTCTGGCCTGAGCCGTGCTGAATCCGGAGACATTCTCTGGGAAGGCACCCCGATAGCCGCTCAGCGTGATATCTGGCAGCGGCAGATGATTTATCTGGGCCATCTGCCCGGAATTAAAGGTGTTCTCTCCGCGCTGGAAAATCTGCGTTTTTTTCATCCTGCCTGCAGTAATGAGCAAATATTTCATGCGCTGGAAGAGGTAGAGCTTACGGGTTATGAGGATGCACTGGTCTCCCAGCTCTCCGCAGGGCAACAGCGCAGGGTTGCGCTGGCACGGTTATGGTTAACAGAAGCACCGCTCTGGATCCTCGATGAACCGTTGACGGCGATAGATAAAGCAGGTGTTGAAAAAATAATGTCACAATTTTCAGTACATGCCCGGCAGGGGGGATCCGTTATTCTGACAACGCATCAGGATCTGCCAGCGCGTACGGTCCCGGTAAGGAAAATACGCTTACTGGCGGAAGGAAACGAGCCATGCTGGTAAGCATTATTCGTCGGGAATTAAAAGTAGCGTTTCGCAACAGTTCGGAACTGATTAATCCGTTATGGTTTTTTCTGATTGTGATCACGCTGTTTCCGTTGGGGATCGGTCCGGAGTCTGCATTACTGGCCAGGATAGCGCCAGGCGTTGTCTGGGTGGCAGCCCTGCTGTCGTCATTACTGGCGCTTGAGCGGTTGTTCCGCGATGACTTCCTGGACGGCTCGCTGGAACAACTGGTGCTATTGCCTGCACCGTTACCTCTGACGGTTTTAGGAAAGGTCATTGCACACTGGCTGGTGACCGGGGTGCCGTTGATCATTCTGTCGCCACTGGCCTCTTTGCTGCTGTCGCTGAGCTTTGCCGGCTGGTGTGGTCTGGCGCTGACGTTATTGCTGGGAACGCCGATCCTGAGTTTCCTCGGTGCCATCGGGGTCGGGCTGACCGTCGGGTTAAGACGAGGCGGGGTCTTATTAAGTCTACTGGTTCTGCCACTGGCGGTCCCGGTACTGATTTTTTCAAGTGCAGCCATTGATGCTGCCAGCCAGGGAGTCTCCATCGGGGGCTACCTGGCCATATTAGGCGCAATGCTAATCGCCAGTATTACTCTGGCACCTTTTGCCACAGCCGCAGCGTTACGGATCAGTCTGCAATAAGCTGCGTGTTGTGCCGCTTTTAGTAACTATCAGTGAGCAATACGAAAATGTGGAAATGGTTACATCAACTGGCAAGGCCTGAAAGGCTTTATCACCTGTGCGGCAGGTTTATTCCCTGGTTTGCGCTGGCGGCAACAATCACTCTGTTACTCGGCTGGGCCTGGGGCTTTGGCTTTGCGCCTGCAGATTATCAGCAGGGTGACAGCTACCGGATTATGTATCTTCATGTGCCGGCAGCCATGTGGTCGATGGGGGTGTATGCTTCCATGGCGATTGCCGCCTTTATCGGTCTGGTCTGGCAGATGAAAATGTCTGATCTGGTCGCTGCAGCGATGGCTCCGGTGGGGGCTGTTTTCACCTTTATTGCGCTGGTCACCGGCTCTGCCTGGGGCAAACCGATGTGGGGAACCTGGTGGATATGGGATGCCCGTCTCACTTCTGAACTGGTCCTGCTCTTTATCTATATGGGGGTGATTACCCTGTATAACGCGTTCGATGACCGCCGTGTGGCCGGACGAGCGGCCGGAATTCTTATTCTGGTTGGGGTTGTTAACCTGCCTATCATCCATTATTCCGTTCAGTGGTGGAATACTCTGCACCAGGGCTCGTCCGGTTTCTTTCAGCAGGATATCGCACGGCCGATGCGTACACCGCTGCAGTGGTCTATCCTCGGGTACCTGCTGGTCTTTATTACACTGACATTAATACGCCTGCGAACGCTTATTCTGTTTACCGAACGAAACCGTCCCTGGGTTTCCGTTATTGCTAACAAGGGGCGTAAATAATGACTCCTGCATTTTCTTCATGGGCCGATTTCTTCCGAATGGGGGGGTATGCCTTTTACGTCTGGTTGTCCGTTTTCTTCACTCTGTTGGCCTTCACTGTGCTTATCATTCACACGCGGGTACAAAGAACGCTTTTATTAAAACAGATAAGGCAGCGTGAATCCCGCGAACGTCGGGTCAGCGCGGCGAAACAAAAGAAAGCTGCAGCTAAAACGGGAGAACCCCTGTGAATATTCGTCGCCGTCGCCGCTTGATGGTCGTCGTGGCAATACTGGTGGGGCTTGGGCTGGCCACCGCATTAGTCATGTACGCACTGCGTTCAAATATTGATCTGTTCTATACCCCGAGTGAAATTCTTTACGGACGGGGGGCTGATCATGCGGATAAACCGCATCCGGGTCAGCAGTTACGCATCGGTGGCATAGTGATGCCGGGCAGTGTTAAACGTGACCCTGACACCCTGGCGGTACAGTTCAAACTCTATGATGCCAATGGCGTGGTCGGGGTGACCTATGTGGGTATTCTTCCCGATCTCTTCCGTGAAGGGCAGGGGATTGTTGCCGAGGGCATACTGGAGGATGGCAATGTCATCAAAGCCCGGCAGGTACTGGCAAAACACGATGCGAAGTATACGCCACCGGAAATTACTAATGCGATGAAAAAGAACCCTGACGATCCGGCTTTGAATATGCAGACCATGCAAGGTGAGCAACAATGATCCCTGAAATAGGCAGTTTTTTGTTATGTCTGGCACTCGGCCTGGCATTACTGTTAAGTATTTACCCGCTATGGGGGGCAGCACGGCTCGATAGCCGCCTGATGGGGATGGCCCGTCCGCTGAGTTACGGGATGTTTGCCTGTATTGCCGGGGCCTTTCTGATTCTGGTACATGCGTTTATTGTTAATGACTTCTCTGTTGCTTATGTGGCAGAAAACTCAAATACCCTGTTACCGGTCTGGTACCGTATTGCAGCCACCTGGGGCGCTCACGAAGGCTCATTGCTGTTGTGGCTGCTGATGCTGAGCGGCTGGACACTGGCCGTCGCGTTACTGAGCCGGGGGATGCCACAGGACGCCATTGCCAGAGTACTTGCCGTGATGGGCATGATTAACCTGGGTTTTCTGCTGTTTATTACCCTGACTTCCAATCCTTTCATTCGTACACTGCCTGACTTCCCGGTCGATGGGAATGACCTCAACCCTATGCTTCAGGATATCGGCCTGATTTTCCATCCGCCGTTATTGTATATGGGCTATGTCGGTTTCTCGGTCGCCTTTGCCTTTGCCATTGCCTCCCTGATGACTGGCCGCCTGGATACCGCATGGGCTCGTTGGTCACGTCCCTGGACCACTGCAGCCTGGGTATTCCTGACCATTGGTATTGTTCTGGGATCCGCCTGGTCCTACTATGTTCTTGGCTGGGGCGGCTGGTGGTTCTGGGATCCGGTAGAAAATGCTTCCCTGATGCCGTGGCTGGCAGGTACGGCATTGATTCATTCCCTGGCGGTGACTGAAAAACGCGGAACTTTTAAATCCTGGACCGTACTGCTGGCGATCACTGCGTTTTCTCTGAGCCTGCTCGGAACATTCCTGGTCAGGTCAGGGGTACTGGTTTCTGTGCACTCCTTCGCGTCCGATCCTTCACGCGGTATTTTCATCCTGATTTTCCTGGTGATTGTCATCGGTAGCTCACTACTGCTCTACGCTCTGCGTGGCGGGCAGGTACGCAGTCGTGTGCAGAACGAAGGCTGGTCACGTGAATCCTTCCTGCTCGGCAATAACGTACTCCTGATTGCTGCCATGCTGGTGGTGTTACTGGGGACGCTGTTACCGCTGGTTCATAAAGAACTGGGGCTGGGGAGTATTTCGATTGGTGCGCCGTTCTTTAATACCATGTTCACCTGGATCATGGCACCTTTTGCGCTGATGCTGGGGATTGGTCCGCTGGTACGCTGGCGTCGTGATGAGCCGAAAAAGCTCGTTAAGCGACTGCTTGTTGCCGTGGTTGTGACCCTGATTTGTTCAATTGCGTTACCACTCATTCTGCAGGACCGTATTGAAGCGATGGCGGTTGTCGGCTTGCTGATGTCGGTATGGGTGATCCTGCTGACGTTAATGGAGTTGCATGAGCGTGCTACCCACCGTCATCGTTTTTTCCGTGGCTTACTGCATCTTTCCCGCAGTCACTGGGGCATGGTATTGGGGCACCTGGGCGTCGCGGTGACGGTTATCGGTATTGCATTCAGTACTCAATACAGTGTGGAACGCGATGTCCGCATGAAACCTGGTGATAACATCGATATTCATAATTATCATTTTATTTTCCGTGATGTGCAGCGACTGACCGGGCCTAATTACTCGGGCGGGCAGGCCATTATTGACGTCACGCATCAAGGTAAGCAGGTCGCCGTGCTTCATGCCGAAAAACGCTATTACCCGGTCGCGCAAACCATGATGACCGAAGCGGCCATCAGCGGTGGCTTTGCCTGTGACCTTTATGCCGCACTGGGTGAAGAGATTGGCGATGGGTCCTGGGCGGTACGCCTCTACTATAAACCTTTTGTACGCTGGATCTGGTTCGGGGGTGTCTTTATGGCTGTCGGGGGTGTTCTGTGTCTGCTGGATCCCCGTTACCGTTCCCGTAAAAAACATCAGTCCGGGGAGGAGCAGCACTGATGAAGAGAAAAATTCTGTTTATCCCGCTGGTGTTATTTTTACTGCTGGCCGCCGCATTGCTCTGGCAGTTAAACCGTAATGCCCATGGGGATGATCCTACCCTGCTGGAATCTGCATTAGTGGGTAAACCGATGCCGGTATTTAAACTGGAATCATTGCAAAACCCTGGCAAATTCTATGACCAGACAGCATTACTGAACGGCAAACCTCTGCTGCTAAATGTCTGGGCAACCTGGTGCCCGACCTGTCGTGCCGAACACCAGTACCTGAATACGTTGGCTGAAAAAGGTATCCGTATCGTCGGGCTGAATTATAAAGATGATCGGGTTAAAGCCGTCAATTGGCTGAATACTCTGGGTAATCCGTATTCCCTCAGCCTGTACGATGGCAACGGTATGCTGGGACTGGATCTGGGGGTGTACGGTGCGCCGGAAACGTTCCTTATCGACGGTCAAGGCATTATCCGTTACCGCCATGCAGGGAATGTGGATGCTCAGGTCTGGCAGCAACAGATCCAGCCGCTGTGGAATAAGTACAGCCAGTTAGCGGAGAAATAATCGATGAAAAGACTCCTGCTTTTCATGGCAGCCATGATGACCAGCTTTAGTCTCTGGGCCGCCATCGATACTTATCAATTTAAGTCGCTGGCTCAGGAAGAGCAGTATCGCTCACTGACAGAGTCCTTGCGTTGTCCGAAATGTCAGAATAACAGCATTGCCGATTCCGGAGCGATGATCGCGGCAGATATGCGACAGAAGGTCTATGAGATGCTGCAACAAGGGCAAAGCCGCCAGCAGATTATCGGTTATATGGTGAGCCGCTACGGTAACTTTGTGACGTATGAGCCGCCGGTCACTCCGTCAACGATCATTCTTTGGGTCGGTCCGGCGTGTTTTATTATTGCAGGTGCTGCGTTGATTATTTTACGTAGCAGAAGAAAGAATATGCGCAGTGAGCTTGATCAGGCTGAACAGCAAAGACTGGCTGCGTTACTGGATAATGACAGGAAGCCGCTATGAGCGCGTTATGGTTAAGTATTTGTATTATCTTGCTGGCGGCATGTGCTCTGGTGCTCACCAGTGGCTGGCGTTCCGGGAAAGACACCAGCACTCAGCGCGATCAGCTTAATAAAACGTTTTACCGTCAGCGTCTGAATGAACTGGATGAAGATGAACAGCAGGGCGTTGTGGCTGAAAAACAGGAGATGATCACCGAATTACAGCAAACGCTGCTGACGGATATTCCTGAACAACAAACGGTTATCCGCCGTAGTTCCGGTCGCTGGGTGCTCTGGCCGGGACTTATTATTCTGGTACTGGTGACTCTGGGCATGTATCTGAAAACCGGAGGGCTGGCTCAGGTGCTGGCATGGGAGCAGATTAACGCTCAATACCCTAAGCTTCGTGCTCAGTTAATGAACCCGCAGGATAAAGCGCTGAATATCCGGGAACTGGAAGAGTTTGAGGTGGGTCTGAGAACTTCACTGCAATCGCATCCTGACAATATAAATGACTGGGCGATGCTGGGACGGTTGGGGATGGTGCTGAATAATACACCGCTTGCCAGCCAGGCGTTCCAGAGAGCCTTAAAACTGTCACCGAATAACAATGAACTCAAACTGGCTTATGCCAGTGTACTGGTTCGTTCTCAGGACCCTCAGGATAATCGTCAGGCTCAGGTGATGCTCAGTAATATGCTGACTGCCGAGCCAAATAGTTTACGCATCTTAAGTTTACTGGCAGCGGTAAACTATACCCAACAAAATTACGATACGGCGATCGGTTATTGGCAAAAAATGCTGCCATTGCTGCCTGCAAATTCCAAAGAGGCGAACGCAGTAGAGCAGGGGATCGAGCTTGCCCGTACGAATGCAGGGCAACAAAGCAGTAAACTCACGCTGAATGTGGCCATTTCGCCTACTGCAGAAAAAATGTTAACCCCGAACGGAATATTGTATATTTCAGTGACCGATGGTGTATCTCCGGTCCCGGTGGCAGTGAAACGCATCCCGCTGAGTCATTTTCCGCTGACTGTTACTCTTGATGACAGCAACGCAATGGTTCAGCAACGTTTACTCTCAGCACAGCACAATATTCAGGTGAGAGTGCGTATTTCTCGTGACGGAAGTGCGGATCCGCAATCGGGCGACTGGTATGGCCAGACGGGGAAATTACCGTATAACGGTCATCAGACGGTCGCTGTGGTGATTAACCAGCAGCAACCCTGATGGTCTTTCAGATCATTGCACAGGGAGATCAGCATGCATTACCGCCTGACCATTCTGGGGGTGGCCAGTTTACTGCTGGTAGGGTGTGCCGGAAGTCATCCGGCCACTGAAAAAAATAACCAGGTGATAAAGCCTGAAGCACAGCAGGTTTCGCAGCCAGTCGCACAGGTGCCTGTTCCGCAGGCGGCATCGGGATCAGCGAATCGCAGTGATCCGCTGGAAAGTTTTAACCGTACCATGTTCAACCTGAACTACAACGTGCTGGATCCGTATATTGTGCGTCCGGTGGCGGTTGCGTGGCGGAACTATGTACCGATACCTGCCCGAAACGGGATCAGTAATGCATTGAGTAACCTCGATGAGCCTTCAAGCATGGTGAACTATCTGCTGGAAGGAGACGTACATCGTGCGGCTATTCACTTTACCCGTTTCTTCCTGAACTCCACGCTGGGGCTGGGCGGGTTGATTGATGTGGCCGGTAAAGCCAATCCGGCACTGGCCCGTGAACATGCACAGGGCTTTGGTACTACACTGGGCCATTACGGGGTAGGTTACGGTCCGTATGTTGAGTTACCGGGCTATGGCAGCTTTACATTACGTCAGGACGGCGGGGATATGGTCGATGCCCTGTATCCGCCACTCAGCTTTCTGACTATCTGGATGTCGGCAGGAAAATGGGTGTTAGAAGGAATTGAGACTCGTGCCGAATTACTGGATTCCGATGGCATGCTGAAACAACAGAGCGATCCTTATGCCTTTATCCGTAATGCTTACTTCCAGCGTTATGATTTCCTGGCCAATGGCGGTAAGTTGAAACCGGAAGTCAACCCGAACGCCCAGGCCATTCAGGGCGATTTGAGCGAGATTGACTCCGATTAATTCGCGATCAACGCAGTAGTGTACAGACGGGTCTGAGATTTCAGGCCCGTTTTTTTTGTGTTATCCCTCTTAATGTTGATGGCTGCCCCCTGGCTGGCAGTGTTGATCCCGGCTTCCGGAAAAAAGAGTTAACGCTCCCGGCGGGAGGTGGCAAAGACTGTCCGGCAGAGGGGTTGCGGTGGATCAAAGTTTGTGTGCTCTTTGCCGCGAAATCGGGGTTTCGTATAGCTGAGGGGCTCTTTACGGGCGTACACTGTGTTGAGTGATTATTAACTCTACCGGAGCGCACAATGACTGATGCGATTAAAAAATGCAGTGCGAATGAGACGGCCGCGTGTTGTTGTATGGATGTCGGCACGGTGATGGACAACAGTGACTGCACAGCCGACTGGTCGGCCGTTTATCCCGACAGGGCGGCAGCAGAAGCAGCTCTGGCACAACTCACGTGTAACGCCAGGGCGGTGGAGTCAGACCCCTGTACCATCGAGAGCGAAATCAGTGAGGGGGCCGACGGTGTTCGTTTACAGGCGGCGTTTACCTTCAGCTGTCAGGCCGAGAGTATGATCTTCCAGCTCGGCCTGCGTTAGCGGACTGCCCGCCGGTTTTTCTGCAATATTCAATCTTTGTTACGTTTTGGCTGAAAGCCTGAATATTAACCTGTTCTCCGCGCCGTCCTGATACGGGGGGCGCGGAGGGTATTTTGTTTTTGCCGCCGGTATTTCAGACTGAGTGACTGACTGTAGAGAGAATACTTTGCTTCCGCGAGGCTCTGTCTGATGGACATGGAAGTCACCGTAACCAATCAACGCAATGATTTTTAGAGGTTTTATATGCTGCCGGCCCGGTACTGATGTGGTGCTATGCTGATCCGACAGCACACCCATGCAAATATCCTATGCATCCCGTTCACAGACTCTGATAACCTGCAGAACCGGCGTTAACCGGTATTTAATCTCCTTGTTATCCTGTCGGCGGAATTGCGCCGTATCAATTTAACCGGATATTTGTTGTGCATAAAATGGCCATTCAGTTGACTGCAAGCCGGCCTTTAGGTACAACACCTGCTTCATAACGCTATGCAGCATGCTGCAGTTCATGAAACCGTTCTTTTTTCAATTAACAGCGGTGTACTATGCAAGTTTATATCATGCGTCACGGCGAAGCGGCGCTGGAAGCGGACAGCGATGCAGCCAGACCTCTGACTCATTGCGGATGCGATGAGTCAAAACAGATGGCACACTGGCTCGATAATCAGGTCGTGGATATTGAGCGCGTGCTGGTCAGCCCTTACCTTCGGGCCGAACAGACGCTGAAAGTTGTCCGTGAAGGAATGCTTCTGCCGCAGGAAAGCGATGTTTTACCGGAACTGACCCCTTCAGGCGATGCCGGCAGGGTGGCCCGATACATCGAAGCGCTTGCACATGAAGGCGTTAGCTCTGTTCTGGTGCTCTCTCATTTACCGCTGGTCGGCTATCTGGTGTCAGAACTTTGTCCGCAGGAAGCCCCCCCGATGTTCGCGACCTCCGGGATTGCTTTGGTCGACTATGACGAACAAACGGCAACAGGCCAGCTGAAATGGCAGGTCAGCCCGTCCCGATTGGATAAAGCTATCTGATCTGCCCTGAATTACCGCGGCAGGACGCTGCCGGTGATTCAGGGAAGCTCCGGCGGTTGCCACTCTTCTGTTTCTATCAATACCAGGATCGCCGCATCCCCTCCGAACAGTTTTGGAGCCTGATGAAACGCCATCACATAGGGATGCTGTGCCAGCCATAACGGTGTCTGTTGCTTGAGAATATGTTTGCCGTGCCCGTGCATAATGCTGGCACAGAACAGATGTTCTCTCCGGCAGGCTGCCAGTAATGCCCCCAGCTCTTTTTTCGCCTGTTGCTGTGTCAGCCCGTGAAGGTCGAGGAAAATCTCCGGTGTGTAATCGCCCCGGCGTAATTTTTTAAGCTCATAGTGACTGACATCGGCACGAACATACCTTACCGGCCCCTCCTCTGCCAGCAACGGCTGGAATTCGTCGGAAAAATAATGACTGTTATCCGCTTGTTCCGATTGCAGGCGCTTCTGCGGGATGACTCTGCTTTGCGGGCGTACCGGTGCATGCTGCACAGTATCCTGTTTCAGTTTCCGTGTATCAGACATTAACTGCCGGAACAGTAACTGATCCTCCTGGCTAAGTGTTTTCTTCGGGTTCATAAGATAACTGGCTGTATGATGAGGGAGAGTCTCGTATTTTTCCTGGCTTAAAGGGAAAAAGCAAATGCCTTTCTGCTCTTCCGTTGTACATTTTCGTTCTCAGGTGTTCAGGCACAGAGTTTTTTATGCGCCAAAAAGACCGTTTTTTCAGGGTCAGGTCTCTCTGCGGATGGATAAGAGATAAAAGCGGGCTTTTTATTAATACAGCGCTGAATTCTGAGTCACTTCATGGCAAACTATCGCCCGTATTCAGATCTCGTCCCCGGAGGACAAAGTGGACAAAATTTTCGTTGATGAAGCAGTAAACGAACTGCACACCATTCAGGATATGCTGCGCTGGGCGGTGAGCCGTTTTTCCGCGGCTGATATCTGGTACGGACACGGTACCGACAATCCCTGGGACGAGGCGGTTCAGCTGGTATTACCGACCCTCTATCTGCCACCTGAATTTCCTGAAGAAATGTATCAGGCACGCCTGACCCGTAGTGAGAAAAACCGGATAGTGGAGCGTGTGATCCGCCGGGTTAATGATCGGATACCTGTCGCCTATCTGACGAATAAAGCCTGGTTTTGCGGGCATGAATTTTATGTGGATGAGCGGGTATTAGTCCCGCGTTCGCCGATTGGCGAGCTTATCAGTCAGCGTTTTGCCGGGCTTATTAATCATACCCCTGAGCGTATTCTGGATATGTGTACCGGGAGTGGTTGTATTGCTATTGCCTGTGCTTATGAATTTCCTGAGGCCGAAGTCGATGCCGCCGATATCTCGCCGGAGGCACTGGCGGTCACTGAGCAGAATATTGAATCGCACGGCCTGATGCATCAGGTCACACCGCTGCGTTCAGACCTGTTCCGTGAGATCCCCCCGGTAAAATATGACCTTATCGTCACGAATCCGCCGTATGTGGATGCGGAAGATATGGATGACCTCCCGGGCGAGTACCGCCACGAACCGGAGCTGGGACTGGCTGCGGGCAGCGATGGCCTGGTGCTGGTGCAACGTATTCTGGCGAATGCGGCAGAATATCTGAGTGAAGACGGTGTACTGATCTGTGAAGTGGGTAACAGCATGGTGCATATGATGGAGCAGTATCCGGAGGTGCCCTTTACCTGGCTTGAATTTGAACATGGCGGGGACGGGGTATTTATGCTCGACAGACAGCAATTGGTTGAGGCGCTTCCGTACTTCAGACAATATCAGTTTTAATTCCCGGACGGGCCGCTGCCAGGCGGCCTGTGTTTTTTGATACAAGGAACTACCATGGCCGGAAACAGCATAGGGCAGCTTTTTAAAGTCACCACCTTTGGTGAATCTCATGGGATCGCATTAGGGTGCATCGTCGATGGTGTTCCCCCGGGCATTCCGTTGACAGAAGAAGATATTCAGCAGGATCTGGACCGCCGTCGTCCGGGGACGTCCCGTTATACCACTCAGCGCCGTGAGCCGGATCAGGTACGTATTCTGTCCGGAGTCTTTGAGGGTGTCACCACCGGAACATCTATCGGTCTGCTGATCGAAAATACCGACCAACGTTCGCAGGATTATGGTGCAATAAAAGATCTGTTTCGCCCGGGACATGCTGACTATACCTATGAGCAAAAATACGGGCTGCGTGATTATCGCGGGGGCGGACGCTCTTCTGCCCGTGAAACGGCGATGCGTGTGGCTGCCGGCGCTATCGCAAAAAAATATTTGCAGATGAAACACGGTATCGTGGTTCGCGGATATCTGGCCCAGATGGGCGAAGTGAAGTGTGAACTTCGCGACTGGCAGCAGGTCGGCCAGAACCCGTTTTTCTCTCCGGATGAAACCACACTGGAAGCCCTGGATGAACTGCTACGCGGTCTGAAGAAAGAAGGGGATTCTATCGGCGCGAAAGTGACCGTGGTGGCGGAAGGCGTGCCTCCGGGACTGGGTGAACCGGTATTTGATCGTCTGGATGCCGACCTGGCCCATGCACTGATGAGCATTAATGCGGTCAAAGGCGTCGAAATCGGTGACGGATTTGCCGTCGTGGAGCAACGCGGCAGCGAACACCGTGATGAAATTCGTCATGAGGGTTTCCTGAGCAACCATGCCGGTGGCGTTCTTGGCGGGATCAGCAGCGGGCAGACCATTCTGGCGAATCTGGCGCTGAAACCGACGTCCAGCATTACGGTGCCGGGTAAAACCATTACCCGGACAGGTGAAGAAGTGGAGATGATCACCAAAGGGCGTCATGACCCTTGTGTCGGGATCCGGGCGGTGCCTATCGCTGAAGCAATGATGGCTATTACTCTGATGGATCACTTGCTGCGTCACCGCGCCCAGTGTGCCGATGTCACCACCGCCATACCACGCTGGTAATACCATGAAAAAATACGCGCTGGCTGTTCTGATGTTACTTCTGAAAACCCCGGCAATGGCGGCGGCAACCCCCTGGCAGAGTATTCAGCATCCTGTCAGTGGTGCTCCGCAATCGATAGGCAGTTTTGCCAATGGGTGCATTATCGGGGCACAGCAACTGCCTCCGGACGCGGCTGATTATCAGGTGATGCGTCCGGATCAGCGGCGCTATTTTGGTCATCCGGATCTGATCCGCTTTATCCAGCGTTTCTCCGCGCGTGTTGCCGCAGAGGATAACGGAGAAGTGTTGATCGGCGATATGGGAATGGCGGCGGGGGGCCGTTTCAGTAGCGGTCATGCCAGCCACCAGACCGGTCTGGATGTGGATATCTGGCTTCAGTTACCTGCCCGTCGCTGGACGGCACAACAACTCCTGCATCCGCAACCTCTTGACCTGGTCAGTGCCGATGGCAAACATATCGTAGCCAGGCACTGGTCACCCGGCGTGATGCAGATGATCAAGCTGGCCGCTGAAGACCCGGAAGTCACCCGGATTTTTGTGAACCCGGCGATTAAACAACAGTTGTGTCTGCAGGCGGGCAGTGACAGGGGCTGGCTGCAGAAAGTACGGCCGTGGTTCGGGCATCGTGCCCATATGCATGTCCGGTTACGTTGTCCGGCAGGCAGCACGCAATGCCAGGATCAGCCCGCACCGCCTGCCGGGGATGGTTGCGGTGCCGAACTTGCCAGCTGGTTCCTGCCAGCGAAGCCTTCTGCCAGCTCTCCGGTGAAGCGGACACCTCCGCTGCCGCCGGCCTGCCAGGCTCTGCTCGATAATCACGTTTTGTAAGGAACGCTATGGAATGGTTTTTAGTCAGCCCCGTTACGGTTGCGGTACTGTTTATTGTGGCGGTGGCGGCGGCCTTTATTGATTCAATTGCCGGGGGCGGGGGATTACTGACAGTACCTGCCTTGCTGGCGGCCGGACTGTCACCGGCGCAGGCACTGGCGACCAATAAACTGCAGTCTGTCGGCGGCTCGTTTTCGGCCACGCTGTACTTTATCCGGCGCGGGGCGATAAACATTGCTGAACAGCGGCTGAATATCGCCATGACATTTCTCGGTGCGATGTGCGGTGCCATCCTTATTCAGCATATGCAGCCTAATCTGCTGCGCCAGATCCTGCCTGCGTTTCTGATTGGTATCGGCTTATGGTTTTTATTTATGCCGAAGCTTGGTGAAAACGATCGGGCTGCACGG
>Ga0157364_1001729_pt1 | contig 19112 bp, 3 predicted proteins | sample AttsexASBM2_FD_111476 | JGI IMG/M metagenome (GOLD analysis project Ga0157364, IMG submission 111476) | Fungus gardens microbial communities from leaf cutter ant in Ribeirão Preto, State of São Paulo, Brazil - Atta sexdens ASBM2 | ecosystem: Host-associated > Fungi > Mycelium > Unclassified ...
AAAAAAGTTCGTGGCGTTTTTCCCGTTAGATGATATTAAAAAACGCCTAACACATACACACACACACACACACACACACACACACGCACACGCACACGCACACACACACACACACACACACACACACATTCGCTTGGCGATCAGACTAAAATTATTTTGCCAACTTGAACACTATTTTCTTTTGTTTACTGTTATATAGCTAATTTACGTTGTCACCTATACTATATTGTGTGTCGCGTGTATTTATCTCGTGTGTCTATATTAGAGGACTGACATAATACCGATTGTATTTGATTACCGGATGCATACAACAGTAGCATACAACAAAGTGTACCGGAATGAAGCGGACCATTAGTGCACATCGTACCATCACATGCATTCGTACATGTCTCCTCCTCGCGCTGTGTGCTTGGCTCATCGCGCGCGTACGTGGCGCGCAAGCAAGCGAGATACGGCGCATGTCTCCGCTAATCTAATTTACTTCGGGCCAGATAAAAAACTCATTTACCGCGAGGCCGGACCAGTCTTGGGAAACGACGTTTTTCTGCGCCCTCGAGAGAACCGGAAGTGACGCACCGACTTGCCTGGGTCTCAGCACGGACCGAGTCACGATGAAATCCTTTCTCGCGATGAAGTGAAAAAAAATGGACAGGCAGCGCTCAAGAGGAAAAGAAGAGGCGGAATCGAAACGTCAAAATTTGGACTGAAGAGGATGTTCGAATCTTTGGAAATTGAAAATCAATTAAGTAATTATACCTACGCATATTGAACTGTTGATCAAAGTAGAAACTGCGATTTAAAAATCGTGAGAGCTATCATGGAAAAATGAAATGTTATTTGTTTATATAGCTTTACAGTAGAAAATAATTGATGAAAAAGTTATGCGTTGTTGTTAATATATAATTTTAATAAATCATAAATTGAAAAGATGTTCAGAGTCAAGCTAGATGAATGTGTGTATAAAAGCATTTATTTCGTAAATAAATAGGAAGTAGATCTTAGTTTGTTCTCAGTACATAAATTGAATATACATAATTACGAGTAACGCAAAAATACGTAACGCTGTAACAATGTTATACTGCGCAAAACGGATGAGTTTTCGTCCGATCCGAAGTTCTCTCGTTGAACGGACTATATGTGCATCTTCTTGGAGTTTAATAAGAATTATTTTAATAATTTAAAAGGGGGATGCATGATCAGATAAATAATTCAATCGTAAGATGTAAGTTGGGTTCAGAAATAAAACATATGTTGTCGGTCAAATAAAAGTATTTTGACAGATATTTGCATATTCAAGTACAAATGATTAAATATATATTCTACTTTTGAGTTATCATGACGATCCTCATCAAACTTAAATACGAAGATGCATGCATACGCGTATAATTGCGTATATTATTTGATTTATAATTATATTTAATTTTTATATTATAAGTAAAATCTAAATTAGGATCGAAACGTCTACTTTTATGTTCTGTTTCTACATCTATGTAATAAATGCGTACACATTTATCTAATGTTGACTGTTATTGGCATTTTTTTTAAACTTATGATGTATTTCTATATAGAGAGTTTAAATTACCTATATATTGTATAATTTTAATTATACATATTGCTATTTACATTGATATACAATACATGTTTGATTTCAATGTATACTTCTACAATATACTTTCTGTACTTCCTTCGTAGCAACCAATTAATAGAGATAATCGTAGGTGATTAATTAAAAAATAGAAGCGCGCGTGGCTACGCAATAGGCAGAATACGTGAAAAGTAGTGATGTAGATGGAAGATCTTTAGATTGTACTACCCGACTGCGATGCATCAAGACCCTTAGCAGTGAAATAGCAGAAAATAGTTTAATCGTTAGAATACTATTACATTGAAGGGAGTTGTAATCAGTAATGAGCGGAGGATAGCACTTAACGCAGTAATTTAATGTAATATTTATGTGCCGCGACCAGCAACGTGATTTACAACAAGATGATAGCTTTAAGAGAACACTTTTCTCCATTGCACAAAATTTATGCGTGAAGTTTAATGAAAATATCTCTCATTACAGTTTTATTTCTTAATACATCTGTTCTTAATTTTATATTCTGATTTAAAGGAAATTCTAATGGCTTTTTTTCCCATAAAATATCATAACTAAGAAAATCGCACAAAAAATTCTTATGAAAATGAACAAATTGCCTTGTTGCGATTTAAAGATACATTTAATTATTATTAAATTACTTTAATAAGTAATTGTATTGATAATTTGTGCGATTTTCTTAATTATGATATTTTATGGGGAAAAAAAGCCATAAAATTAGAATTTCTTTTAAATCAGAATGTAAAATTAACAGAAGTATTAAGAATTAAAATTGTAACGAGTTGTTTAATATTTGATTTATAATTGACTGTAATATAAATATAACTAAACGTATACACTCACAGAAAGGACGAATTTTGGATGACCGCGTTGAGGTATTCTGCGATCAACTTTTCTCTCGACTCAGCGCGTTATTATTGTGCATCTTTGCTCCTGAAGCGGCACCTATAATTCATTGGTTCCGCGGCAGGTGTTTTCAGGCCCTCGAAGCGTCCTGATGCAGGGAAACTATTAAATCGCGATTTTATGCCTGATCAGCGTCTGGATGTGCCTGACTGGTCTACCTGAATCTAGGAACACAGACGGTTTACACGCTAATTAGATCAATCTTCATTCTTCTTCTATATGACTTTCTCATATTACTTTCTCATCATCTCACACGTCAATAAAGCAAAAATTAATGATATTTTTTAATGCACTGATATCCATCTCGTATATATACATTTAAATTGTACATATAAGTAATTTTATTTTAATAGGCAAGCTCTTTTTAATTTTCCTACATAAATTAATATATCTTTTTTTCTACTCGTCAATTAAAAATTGAAAGTTATTAAATAACTTACACGTTTCAGTTTACAAGACACGTAGAGTGTACCTATATAGAAAAACAAAATAGAAATTATTTATATCTGCAGAGAAACTTGATTCAATATTAAGACGTGTACGCCTATATATGACGACATTGTTCCATAATTATATCATGTAATAATGCTGTGTCATGAAAGTTTCGAGACGTTGCGGACGAAAGTAATTTTTGTTTATCGAGTGCGCTCGATTAATTGATCGACGCGCGAAAGGGGATCATGAAAGCGTGGTCCGTATATTCCATTTTTGGAGAACTCGTCAATTGAGCTACCGGTTTATCAACATGTACGCAAAGTGTAAGGACGATCGCAGAAAATTCCGCTCTCGTTGTGAGAAAAGCGACACGCGGCAGCAGGTGCGAAACTTCCTGGGATCCTCGAAGACTGATTAGGGAATAAATGTTCTTCGATGCTTCCCAAGCAGGTGATGCTTGGCAATGGAAAAACGACTTCCTGTCCGGTCGATGGCTCGCGCTCATCGATATTAGATTTGAAATATTGCTTGAATATTTGAATAAATTAATCGCGTATTAAATGTACATTGAAGAAAAATGTACTAAATTTTGATGTAATAAATATTTGTTTGAATGATACTAAATTAACATTTATTTACAGTAAATAAATATTTATTAAATAAAAAAAATATAACTTAATCAAATTAATGGTTCTATAATTAATGGTTCCTATAATTAATGGTCAAATAAATAGTTATTAGAATTTAGTACATTTTTCTCAGTGCAGAAATTAGTTAGAAAACGTATATAATAATCAAAAATTTAAACGCAAAATTTAAAAAATCATTTTGTGCGGAGTTATTTTTATTTTGTTCAAATTTACAATAAATGTAATTAATTTATCATGATTTTATAACTTTATTATATTATACTATTAAACTACTTTATACTATTAAAATACATTTATTATGTTAGAAAAAATAGAAATGTATTGGCCAATCAAACTATTTCGATTTTTATGTAAAACATATTTCGCATAGATTAAAAAACCTGTATTAAACTCTGTTTCTGATTATGATGCAGAAAGTAGTAATCATAATATTTCTTTAAATGATACTTTATTACTTGCTGTCAATATCGATCAGCAGAAAAATAGATTTTCATGCATTGCCGATTTGTTGCGTTATCGTTTAATTCGTAGTCTATATCAATAAATGAAAGTTGATCAAATTGATTAATATGTCAGTTATACGGCATTAAAGCATTTATGACTTTAGTAAACATATATTTAGCAATCATAAAAATCGTATTGAAAGTTCAGATAAGTGCGTATTTGCAGATATATCTGAATGTGTGTATATAATGTACATTTCGAATGCCCATCGTTACATCTATCGTAATTCTTACCACTAGATGCGGGTTTGTTTATCGCATTTGTCATTGTACATACTTAATATCGCGTTGATTTCTTAATGCTACGCATTAATAAGAATAAATATAATATTAAAGCAGCATGCTTAATGTAATTAAAGAGAAAGATTTGTCATAAATCATGTTTAAATCATGTACTTCTAAGATTCTAACACTATCAATCAACGTCAAAAAAATATGTGTTAATAAAAGTTGTAATTAAACAAGTGATATATATATATATGTGTTTGTTTATGTTTTTTATTGCAATAATTAAATTATATCTGTATGTCAACTTAAAAAAGATTTTTAAATTTGTTACGCAAGATATATAATGCTATATATAACAAAATATTTATTAATAAAATAGAACGCAGATGGCATGTAATATTTTTACCACAAATTCAAAGTATATTTTGACTCAGAAAGTTGAAATACTGTCACAAAACAAGAACTTGAGAGTGCAAAAATGTGAATAACAGGGCCCGAGAGCCAATAAATGTAGCCTTTCCCCTATAAATCAGGCTTGTTCAAGTTGTGAAATTATGGATATACTGCTCTTGAAATTTTGTATCGGACGTAATAACGGTTTCTTTCTTTTTTATCGACACTCTCTGTCGCTGGTACGCTCGTATGTCGAACGCGTGCTCGATGTGGCTCGTATTTATGAAAGCGTGCATCGGTCATCGGACGACAGGTGCAGCTGCAGTGCAACACAGGGCACGCGTCTCCGCTCGTTGCAGCTGAACTAATTACCGATGGTGCATTGACGACGTTAATATGAGACTTCCAACTTTGGATCGCCGCTGTATTATCGAGAAGCTTTCGCGAAACAAGCTGCTCCCCTTTCGAAAGATCGGCTGAATTATACTTGGCGATTCACCGTATATTCCCAGTCAAATGATTTATTCGTTTCCCAATTTGTCTCGATTATTATTACGAAAAAACTCAATACGCCAGAATTATTCAATATAAATAAAATGCTTATGTGAGACTCCATGGTTGTTAAGTATGTAAATTATATGTATACTTTTAACTTAATTTTGTTTGGTATACCTTAAATACCTCCTAATTGCTCCTAATTGCTTGTGAATTGTATTTTATCGCTATATGTATATATATAATTTACTATGAATACATAATTTATATTAATTACCGCGGAAATGTTTTATTTGTATTGAATTTATTCTCGAAGTTACAAATATTAATTAATTTTATTTTAATAAAATGAGAATTATTATCTTTTCAGCAATTGTAATTATTTTATTCTAACGATTGGACTCTGTCGTCATAATTTAATATTAAATATTAGACTTTATTATATTGTGTGATTATGATAAAAATGATGATGTGCTAAATATATAATGTAATCGTTTTAAAATATAACTATTGAAGTTTGGCTTTACAAATATATATATTTTTAAAAATGTGTACATTCTATATATGAATCTCCATATTATAATTCTATATACATATAGGAGGAATATTATTTTAAATATATGTAGCGGAGACGCTATCTATAATACAAATTGTTATTGGATTTTATATTACATGTAATAATTAGATATCGGAAAACTTTTTTATTGACGCTCTATCTCAATTTACGTTAAGTGAAAAGAGGTAACTTGCTTACGAGATAATTAACTATCGATGATGACGAAGTGCGTAAATTATTGGGGCGGTGCCTAGATTCATTGCGGGTAATGATTTACCGATAGAAAATAGAGAACCGCGGGGAATAATTTCGACGCAGGGAATAACATCTCATTTTCGTATCAAGGCTCGATGCGCGGCAATTGACACGCGGCCGTGCGCGTTTCTCATTATATTAAATTATACCGTCGTAATGCGAGTAATCGATGGCACTCATAACATTTAGCCATTTAATTCGGAAATGAGAGACCATGATTTTTGTCAGGTGTAACAGTAGAAGTAATAGGCTGCGAGGGCTATAATTTATAGCTAAAAAAAAATTATCTTTCTCAACGGGTTAATGCAAGATCCTTGTCTCTGGCTTCTCTCTTTCTCTCGACTTCTCTCTATCTTTCTTCCTCTTGACTTTTGTATTGCCGTATTACCGTGCCACCTTCGAAGGTAGGCGGGACGGTTGCTTGACAGATCGACTCAATTGTACGTGGTAATTCCACGTTTGCGATCGCGATGTTTCTTTTACCGCACAGTTGTCATTGTCAAGAAATATATTATTACGCGATGCTTCTATCTTAGTCTATGCTTAGCCCGTAATTCGCGGTCATTAATTATTACGAAAGTGCACGATTAACCTTCTTGTACTTCGCTATGGGAAGATTATTGAGTCGGAATCGAAAAATTTATTTTTTAAAGGACATCGACAAGTAACACGCAAAGAATCCATTATCTTAAATAACACGTTACAAACAATAAAAAAAGAAATAAAATTATTTCAATTTCTTGATAAATTTTAAAATTTATTATTTTACATTCGGCGTTTCAACTGAAAGAGAAGCGAAACGAAACAGGACGAGATAAAAAATGCGCTTATCGTTTCGCTGCAGAAAAAAAACGATTTATGTATCGTGCGATCTCATTAGCGTCCGATGCACCAATGCGTTCGACGCGACAAGACCTTCTCGGCTTCCCTGCAGATACATTATCATGAGTTTGCCTTTGTACGCGAGTATATAGATGTCATGGATTTTGATGGATCGAGTAAATTGTACGTGGTAGTCCCGTGTTTGCTTTTGCGATGGTTTATTTGTCGTCCGTGGAGAGAACTGGATAAGAGATTATCGATCGTTACATTTAATACTTGTTCCAGGCTAGATGAATATGTGAGTAGTCCTTGTACAGTCGAATTGTATATGAGAAATGACAAACGCTTCGAGTAGTTTCTTTGTATCTGTATATACTGAAAAAAATGTTGGTTGTATCAACACAAAATGAATTAAAATTCTGGTTATCGTAACAGAATTCCTGGTTATTTCAATTAGTTTGACAAATTTAATACTTATGATTAATCGACAAAGTATTAAATTTTGATTTTAAAGATAAAATCGATATTTTGATTGTAAATTTTGATAAATCTAAATGGATGAATAGTAAGTAAGATGTAATCCAACTTCTATGATAGTAGAAACTCATTATTAAAGCCTATATAAATATGTAAGAATTTTTTTCAGATTTTTATACAATTCGAAACAATAATATAAACATTTCTGTTGAATTTCAAAAGATGCAGATTGTTGATGAAAGTTGAAAATTCTACCAATGTAATATCAACTATAAGTGTTTGATTGATTTGTATCTTTCTGATTGAATCGATCAGGATTCCAATTAATATTCGAAATACCAATGTTTCTTATTAATTAAAAGCGAATAAATTACTATTAAAATAAACAAGTGATAAACAAGTCAATTATTTCATCATAAAACAAATAATTACTGAAATGTCTAAAAATTTTATCCTGTCTTTTATATATAAGAAGTATAATATTAATCTAAAAAGTAGAAACGATCAATAATGATCGTTCAGTATTTTTAATGTTAACGCAATAAGAGCTTTTTTTAATATGTCTCTTGATATTTCTCTACGTATATAACAATAGTCTTTATTAATAATCTCAAAATTTTATGATTTCAAAAGACTTTTATTAATAGCGACGGTTATAAATCGAAATAGGGCGACGCGACACTGGAAAGCATCTGCTCGTAAAATCTGGCTGTGGCGGACGGTAGCAACGTTGAAATTACTTGCGTCATAATTGCTTTGCCATTTACCTAATTTTTTGTTCGACCGTCCGTTTAAGACGCGTCGCGTGTTCTCGTGCACGCCACGCGTCCGCTGGTCACGGCAGGTGTTTCCTCGAGATCATCGTTGTCTTTTACCCTGATGAACTGGCCTTAATACTCTCCGCAGAGGACCGAATATTTTAGCAACCACGAATCTTTCGGAATCCACTGATTCCAACATGCACGCGATTCCAATTCGTCATTATAAGAAAAGTATTTTTAGCTTTTTACTCGCAATATATCGATGAACGATGTATTGCCATGTGAAAATATTCGTGGCTGTCTTATAAATTAGCGGCGACTGTCATTTAACGTCTTCATCAAATATATTTTAGCTCGGTAATTGGTTTTTTTTTAAAGAAATCACACAGCGATCATTTTATCTTTGTTTAATATTGGCAAATAATAAGGATGTAATAATTAACTGTGTTACACCTGTCTGTTACTGGAAATCACCTTAACACACCATTAACACAAGTGTTTTTATCTTACAAGATGTGTTTTACCTGCAGCTTTGAGCAACTTCGGCGATGCAAACAAAGCGCGTATAATCGTTATTTTTGCCCGGTTTCGATCGCGCTTGATTTTAGGCTGCACAGTCCGCAGGTGTTCTGCTCCTGGCAAAGCATAGTCGGTCGGCGCCGATTACGCCTCTATAATCGGCCAGGTAGTAGCGGTAGGATTATCTCGGTGACCATTACAAGCGCCGGCATACTCAGTGTGCATTGCGATAAATCGCCTTTGATACGTATCTCAGAAGTCTCAGGACCGATCGCGTGATCGACGATTTTCTCGGGATGCTCGCACGACCGCGGAAGGAGCACCTTCACACATCAATTAACTCACGGACTGTCTTAAGAAATAAACTGATTTAAGAAATTTACATGGGAAAAACGATTTTACTGAAATATTAAAAAATTTAGCTATAGATATACAGATTAAAAAATTATTTTGTTGAACTATCAAAATAACTATACCCACATGACGCTTAAATTGATTGCTGGAATGTAAAAATTTTTGCAGAAAAAGAATGTACATCTTAACAAGTAATATGATGTGCTACATATAATATATAATTATATAATTATATATATATAATTATATGGAAATGATCGCCCTTATAGATGATTCGGATTACTATCATAATTTTATACATTGGAATGTAAAGTTGTATGAATACTGATGAAGGCTTTGTGAGTCGAAACGTATATTATATTATATTTTTCAAGACATTAAATAATTATTAATCAAACATCTTTTTGTACTCATTTGTTGATCTCAGTTGTTGAAGATACATTGTTTTGCAAACTTGTTCGTTATGCTTCAATTTGTAATTATTTTGGCTTAACAAAATTATTTTCACATCTACATAATTAAATTTTTATTTTAGCAAAATCATTCTTTCTGTGCAAATGTAAAGAATATTGATAAAAATTTGTAAAGCATATTGATAAAAATTTATAGCCTTCGAGAAGAAGTTGGAATAGTATTGAATTGTTTAAAAAAATATAAATATTCTATAAAATGAAAACTCTCTTAATGTTACAGTAAAAATGCATTAATTTACTTACATTATTTGTGAATTATCTATCGAATTATCTATCGATCGTCTTTAATTATCTCTCATTTTAACTTGATATTTTTAGAATCTGATTTTGCTAATTTAGTTAAGCTTATAATTATCTGATTTAATTGATAAAAATTTCCCGCATTCTTGTCTTATAGTCCCGAACATTTGCGTATGTTCTCACAAAAGGCAGGTGAAAATTTTGATCAGCGTAAACATTAACGGTTAAAACGTTTACGCTCTTCAGACTCCCTGAACACGTGCCAACGATTCCATCGTCGACGGTACGTCGCGGCGAACGCAAGCTGCACGTCGAATGCGATCGTATGAATCATGTGAAACGCGATCAAGGTATCATTATGCCGACAATCACAGTTATTTGTCCCAAGCGTTCTAATTAAGAGTCAATTGGCTGAGGCTAAATTACGTCGCAAAGTTCATTGCAACTACGCCGTAACTACAGGTATGTTTTTAAAACACAACACACCTGCATCTGCGTTGAAAACAAAACAATTCACGCGATGAAACGAATAAACAGAGAAGTGCATGATATGTGGATCCGCCGTCATCTTTGTTTTGAATAAATATTCATAGATACTTGAGTGAAAAAAACATGCGTTTTTATTGCATATATTTTATATTTCGGTTATCACGTAAATAACTTTTTACATAATGTATTATTTATATTTTGTATTATTTATATTAATCCTTTGGAGCTGAAATGATCTGTTGAATCCACTCAACCATAATCTCTTTGTTAACAATGTTAAACAATCTAATTTTCTTTGTTACATTTGAATTATTATTATTAAGATATACTGAGGCTCTTCTTCTGTAACTTTTAACGACAATGTTGGTTAGAATATATTATCATTGCGCAGTTTTTCTATCGTGTAAAAATTTGCGCAATATAACGACAATATAATGACACTATTGTTAAGTTAGGAGTATTAGTATTCATTCTTTTTTATACGAATTATGTCCATTAAAAAGTGCTAATTAATTCCTCGAAATTAATTAGTGCTATTTAATTAACATAAATTAGGTGAATCTTGCAGATGACCCAACGTCAGTTGGGTAACCGTAACGTTACAGTGTTTGATGTCCGACGCGTTAAAATATTTCAGAAAAGGCGCTTCTGTTCAAACACTTGAGATTTTATCGATTATTCATCAATAGTGTTCTAATGTAAATAAATTGTTAATCAACTTTCTCTTATCTATTCTAAAATTACGCCATTTTATTCTCGCACTATTTCCACGATAATACGTTATTGCAACTCGATTTTATACTCTCTCGGTTTTAAACTCTCATATGCTATTGAAAGAACGCTGTGAGAAAAAGAAGATATTCTTCTCACAGATGTACAACAGTAGAAGCGTCTCTAACTCGTGTCCCGGTTTTAACGATTATTACGCAATAAATATTTCCATGATCTAGACTGTACATCGCTCTAGATAAATATTTCCATGATCTAGACTGTACTAACAAGCATGAAATGTCCACCGCACCGAGGGAGAAATTATACGAGTTTTGGCCATAAAATCGGTAAAACGTTCTATTGTTTTATATCGGCCATAAAGCTCTCCAAGGTATTCGTGACTGAATAAATGAATTATAATCATTAATTCAGACCTGGTGGCACGTTTGTTCTATTTATACGCATATTTTTTAAAAGAAATATTCTGAATTAAATCAAATAAGGAGAGATTAAATCAAATAAAAAACATAGTCGAGGCTAGCTCTTGGTGTCTAATTTATATGCAAAATATTAAATATATTTTCCAGTATATAAACTGCGCGCCGATTATTATACTTAAAACATAATAATAAACTGAAGCTGAAATAATAATATTCTAAATTAATTATTTGATCGTTAATTTAAAAAATATTTTGAAATTATATGTATATCTGCTAATTGATATAAAAACAATTCTTCTAAATTCTAGACTAAAAAGCTTGCTTATCTGTAAATTTGTTTTGATATCTTTCTGAAGTCATCAAATGCACATTTTTGCACGTTTCAGATAACTTAATTATTTTTTCGACATGTCCTCTTGGCAGTTTGATTCGCACACAAACGACTTACGCGATCCAATTCATTGGTCATTGCCCTGTATCTAATGCGATCATTAAATAGATCACAGATTTGTGAGATTGGTGAGACTCAAGATTGGGAAGTGTCCCCTAACATTTGAAAATGCCCCTTGTACCATTCGAGAAAACGATTTTCCACTCGCTGGCCGCAGCTTTCCCAGGGATCAATGGATCGTCCGATCGGCGACAAAATTCACTATTCCGCTCTCGACCAACGTTGAAAGGGATTTAGCTTAACCGCTCGTTTATAACGAGGGTCAAACGGATGCCCGAGTTTTTCTAACATCAGTGTCATTGAGAGAATCGATAAAATTTAATTTCTTTCTTAAACACCGATTACTTTCTTAACGATTCTCATTGTTTTGTCGTAATCGATAGGTTCTATCGTAGACGAGATTTTTTTTTAATATAGCTGTTTGTAAATTATAATACATTTTTTGTATTTTGAAAGAAATTAAAAAAAAAAAGACGTTTTGCTGCTTTGCGTTGAGTACTGTTTGGTTTCTTTCATGATTATCTTTTCTAAGAAGGACTGGAACTCCTCATCAGCTTGAGTCGATAGAGTTAGGGAACTTTTCCATTGGACCGACAACTCGAGAGAAAGAGCTCAAAGTAATATTATTTAACCGTTAAAGTCAGTCCTCGTTAGGCTCTCACCGATAGAGGCGTGGGTCGTGTCGTCGTATATTAGTTTGGAAACGCCCCCGCGGATCGAGAGGGATGATGGCACGCGAGATTAATAGCCATGGGGTCAAGTACGTCGGTATATATATACGCGAATTACCTTGGAAACTTACGGCCGACGTTGCCGTTCAGGTTGTCTGGAAGCGATCGAAAACGCGAACTCGCAGGAATATCCCTGGGGTCAGCTCGATTCGATCCGAGGTTTTTCTCGAGATATTCGATCTTACCGACAAACGCGAATCTCTGTCGCGGGGAAAGCAAATGGCAGTCACCTCAATCCTTCAATCAGTCAATCTATACAGTCAATTTTCGATCAGTTAACTTGAAATGAAACTATTCGAAATTTCATAATTTTTTAGAGAGATGAAAAAAAAAGAAATTTTTATTTCTTTATCTTATTTGATAAGAAGGGACTTGCTTTATTTCTCTTGATAATTTCTCTCACATTCATCTATATCTTATTGGCAGGAAGGATTTTGTTAATTTAACAAGCCATCAGTACGTTTAAAAAATGATCCGTAAATATGTGATTACAAATTGGTTTGTTGTGACTGCTATTAGTTTACTATACCAATTAGTATTATAGAAGCAAACTATATAGAATCTAACTTATCTTTTGGATAGACTCGTTTACATAAAAATCGTAGATGATCGTGGGGCCTTAAATCGTAGAAAACTCACCAATATCACAGTTAATATATAGGGAGAATAGATATAGGGAGAATACTTGACTACAATTGATCAATTTCTTATGATTTGAGACTCTATGGTCGTATGATTTCTACATATGAGCCTTTCATTTATTAGCGATACTATTGATTATTTGTTACATTGACGAATGAGAAATTTGCAATAGTAACTAATCAATCGTTTTCTTAACAAATATTACATTTATTTTCTCTTGATTTGTTCCTATATCAAAATTATTTGTTTCAGTGCTTATGATGTTAACTAAAATCCATTAGCTAAATAATATCTAAATCTATATTTATTTCTTATTTTTGTATCCTAAATCTCAATTTTTTTTCCACACTTTCCAGGGGCACATATTGTTGCTTGCCGCATAAAACATAAAAACGACCAATCAGACTCTTTTATTTTATGAAAAGGAAGGAAATGAAGGACTTTGATTTTTTTACACGTTGCGTTATGCAAGATTCTATGCTTCTGCCCTTAAGGGGCTTAACTAATTTATATTAATATCATATTTACCCAATTATTGCATACTTTTCACGCAAAATCTTAGTCTTTATCTTCATGTTTTTATCTTCATGCTTTATCTTCTCGTGTATTCCTCCTATTAATTAATTTTGCATATTTATGACTATCCTTATTTCTCTTTCCTCTTCTTCAATTTCTAAGCTTTCTCTCTTTGCACAATTTCTTTAAAACATTGTCCTTCAAGAGATTGACAACACTAGAAATTAACACAATGTCATGCTTATTTCGAGCTATAATTAAATTATCTTTAAATTAACAAACATTTCGGCTGTATATTAAGTTTTCTTTTTAACCGGATAGCATGAAGAGCGACTGTCTTCTTTTTGACACACTTCTCTCGCATTTTTTCGCGCTGACTAAAATCTTTGCTAACAGTGGGAAACATCACTTTGCGATGCAATATCATATCTTATTGTGATCGATCAGATATGGGAATCGATAAGAACACATCGATATTGCGATCATCAGACCGTTAAAGATCACATAGCGCGTATTTGTCTCGGAAAGTGAACAATAAGTTGGCGTATCTATTAAGATTTGACCGTCACACGCGAAGTCTTCGTGTCAGATTCAAAATTGTTTGTGGCACGCGGCGAGATTTTCCGTATGTTCTTTTACAATCTTTCCGGGCGCGTGCACGAACACAAACCCGCCGTCTACTGTAATTTTTGTTACTCGACGAATCTCACGCATGATGGTTGTAACATTTATTTTATCGACACGCACGATCGGCGGTGCGCGAAACTTTTATCCATGCTGACCTCATATGAGAAGTAGAAGGAGACGAGACAGTGGCGGAAAGTGAAGGAGGCTTGGATACCGAAGTGAGATGCAGGAACGTCAGGCAAGACATGTACGACTCATACGACTATAATAGAAAATTATTCACGCATTACTCAATCGTTCGATTAACTCGGGGAAGATAATGGCACAATTGTCTTGTACTTTTTAAGCGCGCCGCTCGCGAGCTTGGATTTACGAGCCTGTTTAATATCGCTGATTTACTTTCAATGATATCGGCCGGCGACGCCGCGGAAATCCACGTATGCGTCAGAAAATAGATATCTATTAAAATTTATTCGTTATCGACGAGTGTCCAGGCTCTCGGCGCCGGTGATTTATGTCGGGGTTGCACGTTGTGCAATCGTTCTTACGAGCGATCGTAGAAATACTCCGGCCATCAGGATGTTGTACGATTGATTAGTCACCGCGCGTTCGCGTATATCTCCAGCATGAGGGATTAAAAAAAAATTAAAATCTACATTTTCCACGCTTAAAGGATGTTAAACGTTACGTTTGCTAAGCACTCGAGCGCATTTGTAATAATTCTCGCAATTTGCGAGAATTATTACACGCTTTTCGTAATATCTTTGCAATCCCCTTGCAATTGATTCATGCTTCTTGCAAGGGCGGCCTCTCGCAACGGCGACGCGATCCGGAAATGATTAGAAAGCGATCGTAGAAAAAGATGTACGAGCGGACGCGAGGTCCTAACGCGCGATTCCGGAGGGATATCGCGCGCGCTCGTCCGACGTCGAGCATTAAATCCTCGAATGCACACCGACGATCGTTCCCTTCTGTAAGTCCAGTTCCTGGACGCGTCGGCCTGGACAAATGCCCGGATACCAGCGGTGGAAGTAATGCGTCTTAGAGCCGCTGCCGCGCGACGCGCCACCACGATCACATATAATGTCCCCCGCGGCCCATTACGGCGTTCCCCGTTCGGAGACAAAATCGAGGATCTCGCTTTATCGGCGCGAATGGAGAGAACTTACTCGCGTTCGATCGTGTCCGTCCGCGCGAGATTTATCGAGGGATTATATGGTGCGAGTCCGCCCCACAAGTAAAACGTATAAGTAACGTCACAGATTTCCAGATTCACACACTTGTTTAATTTCTCTCTCAGATTTCACAGCTATATTAAAAGAACAATTTTGAAATATCTAGAAATTTAAGTAGCTATACTGGAAAACATATTAAATTTTAATAGATATTTCTTTTTGAATAATTCTGTAAATATATGTTAAGATTTAATAAACATTTTTTTTAATGCATAAGTAATTTCTTAAAACATCGAAATAATTATGTAGAGATAATTCAAGTATGATGAGTGGTATTACAAAAAGTTTTGACATTCTAGTGACTGGAACGTTTTATATGATTATTTTGATAATCCAACAAAATTGATTTTTATTAGATCTATATTTAGCTAAATTTTTAGATACTTTAGTTAAATTCTTCTTTCCATGCAGGATTCAAAATTTTCGATCATAGATTCCTCAAGGAAAGAGAACAGCGATTCGTATTTAAAAAAAATATTTAATATTCCGATATTCCATTAACAATTTGACTGTATCTAATTGGATATGTATATCTCTATGTGGATTCAGAACATATTAATTTTAGTGTTAATTTAATACTTTTCCTGCTTATTATCATCTGTATATAATATGAACCGAGAACATTTTGCATTGATTTTATTGATATATTGCGAATCCTAGAGAGACTTATCAACTTTGTCAAAGATTTTGATTAAAAAATATATTTTATTGAAAAATGTATTTTAATGTAAAAAAAATTTACCTAAAATTATATTGTAAAATAAAAAATAAAAGTGTAGCGCCAGGGGACTGATTACAAAAATTCATGCGGCAGTCAAAGTGTTAAATTAATTTTTCACAGTCAGCAGAAATGCATGAAACACCTAAAGGTTTTGTTATCTGGTTATATACTCTGAAGTCTTTTGATCTTCGGTATAAAATAATTGTGTAATTAAATTGCTGTCTCAAAAGGAAGATAAGAACGATGCAAAGAGAACGTTAACGAGGCAGAAGTGACTAGCGTGCTTTTCTCTTTTTCGTTTCTCGTTCTTTTGTTTCTTTACCTTTTTTTTTGCTTTTCGTTCTTCGAAGCCAATCTGAAGGCATTCCACTTGCGTTGGAAGCACGGCAACAGCTATCCATCGCGAACCAATGTTTCGATGGTTTATCGTGCAACGACACAGGTGAAAACGTAATTAAGAATGCCGCTTATTAAACCGCGTTGCGCTCACCGTAGGGTCGACGCGAGTAAAAGGTAAAATAACCGCTCGCCCGACTCCATGGGTGGCACGGTTAGCAGCCCATCCATTTTTCTGACTGCTTGTTGTTTCGCGCCGGGGGTCCAGAGCTCCTTCAATCCCGAACCTCCGGTCCACCCTATAAAATCTCCTGCTCCTGCTATCCCGTTCCGAATCCGCGAAGGCGCTGCAGCCTCCATAAAACGCTCTCCGGAAATCGTCCCCTCCTCATCCGTCCGTCCTCGGAAAAATTATTTCTTGATTTCTTTTCCAATTTCAGCTTTTTTCTTAATAAATAATTCTACTTTTAATTTTATTGCTATGCAGTGATATCCAGAAAGAAGATTTTGCTAAGATATAAAATTTTGCTGGACAGATCTGAAGATAATTTTGTTGGACCAAAATAATTATATTGGAAATTAAAAAAATGGAAAGCAAAAAATTTTAACATTCTAACAACCATTTTGAATTTTCAATAAAATTATTTTGATAGTTCAATTAAATTATTTTCAAATCTATAACAAAATTTTAAATATTTTTTAGACTAACTTTTACACTAAAAAAAATTTTGTTATGTAGGCCACAGTATGAAAGTGAAGTGATAATCAATAATAGCAGCACTATTATATTACGATGAAATTCTTACGCAGTTTGTTTCATCATTCGATTATTTTAAAATTTTTATTAGTTTCCTTTTCCATAATATTATACTGAGCTTCGTAGTATTTTAAAGAAACATCCGAGAATCAATCGGCAACGAGGGAGCAATTCAAGCATAAAATGCCGATATCAAGCAGTGCTCGTCTTCATAAAGAGTACGCAGTTTCCTTGCGAATACCAATTCGGGAAGAATCCACGAGAAGATATGATCTAAGTTCTCGGATGGTCCTTCTTCTTTGGAGCCCTGGACGAGGCAACGATACGCACGCGGGTCCACCGCGTGATTCTTGCGGGGCCTCGTAGCGCGCTAGTCACGCCGCCCTCATCAATCTTGTTCGATTATTCCGTGATGGGCGAAAAAAAAGCGAGCGAGCGAGCGAGCGAGCGGGTGAGCGAGCGAAGCGCGGGAAAGAGGAGGAGGGACGAAACGAGACAAAAGGGAGGTATGAGGTGGATCGTTATAAATGGTGAGGCGATTTGATTTCTATTAGACGACGTATTGTTCGCTCTTCGCGGGGGACTGCGCTGCTACAACGAGCAGACCCCGGTATTAATGAATTTGCACTCGTTCGTTCGCGGATCACAATCGCCTGGTACGTATCAGCCGTAGCTGGCGGATGAAGCACTATCTATGGTGTTCGACGGGGTCTTACCGCAGCTTTAGAAATTATAAAACGGCGTCTACAATGAGATTTTAAGGCGTAAAACTTACACACGTTCTACAATAAGTCGTTACTTAAGCTTTAAGACTTAAACCGTAAGAAAGCAATCATTCACAATCGAATGTGAGATGAGTAATCGACTAGGATTGGTCAATTTTTTACAGTTTAAGATTACTTAGGTAACAGCTTGTTGTAGAAAACCTATTAAGTTTTAGGCCTTAAAATCTCATTACAGAGTCCGCTTATCTACAATGGCAGTAGCAATAGTGAAGGTTGTAGGAAGGTAGTAAGAAATTGAACGATCACAGTCGTTATTATTTTTCTCATATTCGACTGTAATTGATCAATTTTTTATTCTTCCTTTTTACTCCGTGTATTAGACCACGTATAAAATACTCTCTAAAATTTTTAGAGTGAATTGTCACTCTAAACAGTGAAATCGCACTCTAAAAGAAATTGAAATTGAGCCACTCTTTTTCAAGACTCTTTATTAGACTAATTTTTATTCTTTAGAATAAAATTTCACTCTTCAAGAATTTAGAAAGCAAAAAGAGCGCAATCTGTTGTTTTTTGTATTGATTGACCTTCTCATTCCTAACCGCTCTTTGCATGCACAAACTGTATAATGTAACTGAAATTAATGTAAATTTTTAGATAGAATTTATTCGAAAAATGGTAACTGTGATGGCTTGATTGATACAAGAAATAATAATGGTCACGCAAATGATTCATGTATGATAATGAAATGTAAAACTAATTGTGTGTATATTAATTGTGCATTAAAATACAAAACACAATTGATTAACTTTTAATACTTCTACTTGCGACTGTGATTATCTTTTGTTTTAATAATAACTAAAGCGTCGACTTCTACGCGAGATTTTCACTTTGCCAAGATTTGTTTCTACATTTCTCATAACAGAAAAATGATTAAGTCGAGTTAATCTCTGATTAGATCAGGACAGCTGCAATTGATCCTAATTACCAAGCGGAGATAATAAATGGATATTGCCTCGATTGGTCGAGCTGCGATTTCCATATAGCAGCGAGTTTTCATCGGCCTCGGC
>Ga0157364_1001730_pt1 | contig 19112 bp, 4 predicted proteins | sample AttsexASBM2_FD_111476 | JGI IMG/M metagenome (GOLD analysis project Ga0157364, IMG submission 111476) | Fungus gardens microbial communities from leaf cutter ant in Ribeirão Preto, State of São Paulo, Brazil - Atta sexdens ASBM2 | ecosystem: Host-associated > Fungi > Mycelium > Unclassified ...
CCTCGTTCGTTCTCTTCTCCAGGAAATGAAGGAGGGGAACGACGGTGGAGGACACAGTCGCGGCGCCAGTGAACTAAACGGACGGATGGACGGACGGATGGATGAACGCACGCCCATGGCTGATTGTTCTCCGATCTCATGAATTTCAAGGACGTCTACGCCAAACCGGCTAGGGAGGGATGGCAATGACGAGGGTGGGGAAGGTAGGCGGGGGCGGGGAATCGAGGTTTAGAAATCTTTTTTCTTTCGTTCCATCTATTGTCCGTTTTCTCCCTTTTTCTACATATATCTCACACTTTCAGTAACACTTGAAAAGTAATTTTAATCGTTTGTTATAATTTTCGAGATGTTTTCATACGGTACAAATAACATAGAAATATCGTATCAAATGCACATTTCGTATCACTCCTGGTATCCACCTAGACCATCAACTTTAAAATTCGCCTCTTCAAGAAATGGTAACGTATCCACAGATTGAAATTTGAAACAGAAATCTGAGAAGAGGAAGGTTTCAGGACACGACACAAAAGAGCTCATTATTCAAAACGTATTTCACTGAATTTAGTTGAATAACCTTTAATAGGTCAAATCACGAAACAGAATAGCTAAAGGATTCACGCATTAAGCCGGTTCTACATTAGTTGCAAGCCGATCGCAAGTTTGTTGCGACAGCCAACTGAAGCTTGCATTTTGAAATCAACACTTCACATTGGCAACTAATGTAGAACCGGCTTTAAGCATCGCTAGTTTCCTCGTCAAGACAATGAGCTGTTGCTAACTATGCGAAGCGAGCGACGGAATTCGATTATATCCAGAACTCCTTCCTTAGACAAGGGAACAACGAGGGAGAGTATGCCTATTAAATGCGCGATTTCGTTCCCCCTCAGACCTTTGACATTCTCTGTTACAAAATGATACATTATAAAGAAAGAGAGAAGACCTTTCAATAAAAATATTCAATACAATATAAAAATTGCTGTTCGCCAAACAATAACATAGCTCGAGAAAGGTAACTGTGTATGATACACTTTGACGAAAGCACAACTCAAGTTATTATAATTAGAAAAAAAGAATCTATAGAAATCTAATGCTTTATAAACTTACATTAGATATCATAAAGATTATTTCCTTCCTCATATTATTTTAACAATATCGATTATCTTCGTCAGATTATTATCGTTAAATAATAACCATCGTTTTCATTCGCTTTACTCGTATGATGGCACTACACATACAACATAAACACACACACGTGTGTGTGTGTGTGTGTGTGTGTGTGTGTGTGTGTGTATGTGTGTGTGCATTATAATAGAAGGAAAGAAGACAAGTTTTCGCCTTACTTTCACTCAATCGCACTCAGATGAATATTCGACCACCAATCAGACAAAAAAATATAAAGTGGCAATTATGGAAATGACAATTATACGAGTTTTATAAAATTAATGTACATCTTAGTGATCAACCCAAATCAGTTCCAAATTAGGAGGGTCCCAAATTTTATTTATTTTTCTTCGTCCCACTTTATAACACATCCCAAACTTTGTCTCAAATTGAGGACGATCATAATGTAAATTATTCCTCTTTTAAAAATACTAAATAATGCGAAATAATAAGTAAACAATAACAATAAAACGTTACATTGCGTAACAATACATAAATAAATTTAAAAGAAACGACAAATTTTAAAAAAACGAGTAAAAAATAAAGATATAAAAAAAATACTTAAGTAATTATACATTTCGAATTTACATAAGCGATTGACGTTTCAACTTCATAGTCTTTTTTAAAATCTACATAGAATCTAATCTAACTTCTTATTATTATTATTATTATCCAACAAAGAATGTTAAATATGCATACAAAAAACGTCCGAGCTACAACAAGAGACCAAATCAGTTTAAACAAATTTTCCATAATAAAATATATAAAGCATTCAGTTTAAAATTTTGGTCTCCTATCGTTAACATCCTTCAAGGATGAATGATAATAAGTAAAAATAATAAGGATAAGATATATTTTCAACTATATATGTGAAGAATTTTATGATTTTTTTAAGAATGGAAAGATATTATTCATAAAATATGTTCTGAAAAGCATAATTTTAAAAAATAAAATATAATGTCGCAACTTGACCTAATTTTTGTTGTAATCTCATACGATGTTACACATTAAATGTTATTATTTATTTGCAAATATAATAACATAACTGTTTTTTTCCTTAACAATTATTTAAAAATGTTTATTTATTAAAAATTTAATTATAACAATTATTATTGAATTTTTTTAAATGCCTCTTTGTGTTTTTAAGGAGTTGGTCACTTTAATATACATAATTGAATAAAAATTAATGTTTGGCAATATAATTTTACAAAAATATTTTTTTAATTCGAAGATTAGACCATGGAGATTATTTTTATGCATTTTGATACTCTGAATTCGTCCAGATTGCTCTATCACATTATAATTTTTTTATTGACAAAAATAATTCGATTTTCCAATATTTTTTATCTATCTTGCATATTATCTTGGAATTTACTTTTTCTTCTATCTCAGTTTGTATATTAAACACTAAGCCATAAATGACTATAAAAGTAACGGAAAATCTATCTATTTTCCGATAAAAAAAATTGTGACGTGGTTTGGACATCATTTGATTTTAGAGCTTTATATATCAAAATATATAAAAATATCTTGTTTCTATTTCCGAATCAAGCATTAAATTTTCTTTGTGTTATTAAGGGAATCCTAAAGTCATCTGTATTACCAACCAAACCATATAATTTTTGTATAACAATTTTTTTTCTTCTTTTACTGATTCAAAAATTCTTTTCCAGGATTAAAATATACGCATTAATATATGTCTATGAGATAGAGTTTGAAATCTTCTTTATCATTTTTAGTTCAATATAATTTTAGTTACGAAATAATAGTCCACAGACTAGTAGTTTACGTGAAGAAACAAGTGGAGTTCTTAGAATTGAAGTTAGACGTTTAATTAAAACGTTATTCAATTGTTATACAAAAATTTATGTGTATGTGGCAAGCGTGAATAAGATATTGATGTAGTGCTATGCAGTGATGTGTCAATGATACGTAAATTTATGCAAGTGCTATTTACAATATATCTGATCGTCTTTTAGATTCTCCTTAATTCTAGAATTAATAATAATGTAATTATTAATTCTATAAATAAAATTGCAATGGTTATTACCTTTATAGTTTTTCTTTGAGTGCAGGAAAATCTCATGAATTCTTCCACACTCAATCAGGTAAAAACTTGCATATAATTTATAAATACCTTCATGTACACATATCCTCACCTTACACACAAAGTTGCATGAGTATTAGAGAAGAGATGAAAAGAAAGCATGAGAAAGAATGGAAAGACATTTGTGTCAAAGCGTGTGTATTTTTTTTTAAATCTATTTTCTATATTTTGTCTCTATACTTCTATACACGGACATGTCACAAACAAAAGTCGAAATACAAATTTCAATTTTCGCTAAATTATTAAAGAATCACTAAAAACGCTAAAGGCACTGAACGTGAAACCTTCGGTTTTATCTCTATCTCTATACATATACTACTCGGCATGCGTTTCTCAGTGTGCGCACGCGCGATGACGTACTGGCGGAGGAATTCCGTGCAGCGTAGCGTAATGCTCTGCGAAGCGCAACCGCGGCGACCGCGGCGACGTGCATCGCGGAACGGTCCGCGAGAGAAGCGCAGCAAGTAGCACGACGACATTCCAATTAGACAAGCTCGTTTCCCGTTCGAGTCTCAATCGCACGTGCGCCGGCTCCGCAGCCACGCTCAGTTTGCGATCACGCGGGTATATGCAAGTTTTCTTTCTCAGTAATTTCTCAGTCATAAGTTAATAACAGGAAATAAAAGAAATAACAGACAACTAATAAAAAAGTAATAAAATTTCGCTAGGTTGGAAATAGATTAATTAATAATGGCGAATTATATTTCCTCTTATGTCCTTCTTATTGTTAGTTTGTAGAGAAAGATATTTTCCAGTATCAGATTTATAGGACAAGAGCGCCATATTGGAGATATTCTTATATATTTTTATATATATATTTTTCATATTTTTTTCTGTAATCTCTACGTTTGTTCTTATCAAGAAGCTATTATCTCTGTGGCTAGATCCATTGTTAGAATGCTAAAGTTTCATGAACATTACAGTTCTTCAGAGATAAAGGAACAGTCTGATACTAAGCTGCTTTTTGATGATTTCCTTTATATATGTTCAAAGCGTAAACATATATAGTTTCTTTATATAGACTATATGTATATTATAACTATCAAATGTATTATACCGAAACGCATAGCTATTTTATTATAGAAAATATCCATGATCTCAAAAGTATTATCAAATACCTCTACGAAAAGTATCCTTGCTGCTAAAAGTAAAAGCTTTCGAGCTTATTTTTATTGTTGTATTGTCTGATTTCTAATAATATTAAAATTAATCGTAAGTGGCTACCAGTGATTACATATACTCGCAATTGAAAACTTATGCCTCATTTATCATATAATACTAATATCATATAATACTAATAAGCCTTATTCGCACTTTACCGTTTGTGTATATTGTAATGTATACTTATTTGATTCTGAAAATTTTATATATACTTTTTAATTATTTACTTTTTGACGTCAAAAACATCTTAGGTTCATGAAAATTTATTTTTATTGTCAAATCGCCATATTGAATCTACCATTTTGCATTTCAAATTTTTGGTGTATGTCAAATTTTAATTCAGTGATCTTAAAAATCTTTTACAACAAATCTTTAAAAGATTGATCCATTATTTTTAAATTGACAATACCATGTAATGGAAATCACTAATAGCTCTGAAACAATGTCATATTTTAAGGCAAAGAATACAATAAATTATAATAAATTTTATTTAAAGAAAATAAAAGAATAGACCTACCCGCCCTCTGAAAGCTAAATTCTCATTAATAAACAATAAAATCAATATACTCAATGACTCTAAAAATAGAAATTAAATCTTTCGTAAAGAAAAGTTTACATTTTGAATGTAAAATATCTTATACGATGGATTTCTTATACATTTTGAATTTGATAGTCAAGATCAGTGAGCTCTATAACATACTGGAACGAGCCATCAGAGTGGGGATGTCTCAATTCCTAAAAAAAGGACACTTTAATGCAAAGTTGGTAGTGTCTTCTTTGTCAGAGATTCGCTAATTGGCTAATGTTGTTTTACTATCACAAGTAGAAAAGACTAAAGAGTCAGAAAAATCAATATTGTTTGTCTTCTTTTTCTCCGCCGGGCCATAATTTTCAATAGTTTAATATAGAGAAGGCTCGCTCAGATATATTATAGAGCTCACTGATTGAGATCGCGCGATGATAACTATCTGGCGATATAAGGAAAAAAAATCAGAAATTTCGAATTGCATTCTTAGAAGAATAACTCATTGTAAATAAAGACAGGCATTATAATTTATAATTTTACGTTATTACTAATCAGCGACACCATTTCGCCGATTCAGGATGATTTCGCAAAATCATGTCACTGATCAGTATACGCAGGGCGTACTATGCATAGAAAGAATGAGTTTCCTAAAAATTTAGCTGAATACGGATCTAAAAACATTTTTGTGAGCTATTAAAATAATTACACTGTTCGACAAAAAAAACACTTTTTTTCTCTTCAAAGTGCAAATAGATAAAATCCCAATTTTTTACGTTGAACATAATGTCATTGGTCAAATTGATCTTTGACCCATTTTATTCAAGTTTACTAAAAATCCTAATGTGCTACACAAATTCTGATGACGGCATCGGATACAATGTAAAAAAATAATAGTAATGTAAAAACCAAAACGAGTTTCATGATAAAATATTTCTTCTACAAGACAAATATATAGTAAAATCTGATAGAGTGTAGATATGTAGCTTCACCGCAAATGAGGCGTAAATGAGTTAGCTTGTCACTCCTGTCGCCCCTTAAACCTCAGGAATTGTAGACAAGACTACACTTCTGTATGTGCGAATTATATACAAAGTGCTTTCCAATGCTTTCCAATTGCTTAAACACAATATCTTGACACAAACGTAGCAAATTCACATATTTTCGATGTTAATAAATAATTTAACCCTCTTAATTTACAACATACTCTTTGTTACCATAACTTCATAACTTTAAAAGAATTAAATTATTATCACTGAAAATATGTAAATCGATTCAATTGCACTAATCGCCAGCACAGATGAACACAGTCGATTAGCCCTTCAGGCTGAGTACGGGTGTAGTATTGTGTCGACGATTACAATTGATGTAATTGAGTGCAAATCGATTTATACATTTCCAGTTTTAATAAATAATTTAATCTTTTTAAGGTTATCATGACAAAAGAACATGTAATTAAAAAAGTTAAATTATTTATTAGTATTGAAAATATGTGAATTTATTTGCTACATTTGTATCAAGATGTATTAAGCAAGTACCCATTTCTCTCAAATTTAACAGAAGATATTGCCACACATAACTCCAGCAAAATGTATATGTTTTTCGGCAAATATATTTCAGAGGAATTCTACACATTGTAAATATAATTCTAGAATCAAAATTGAAATGTGTTGAATTGCAAAATGCAAACGTTAAAATAAAGAAAAATTTAAGAATGTTTATATAAAAGAATTTTCGTTGTTTTACAGATTAATGAACGTGATTTTATGTTCAAAGACATAATGATAACTATACAAATTTTATGTATGTAAAATATAATGTACATAGCTTTTTATATTGCAATAACTATAAAAAAAGTTTATTCAACCATATACAGAGTGAATCGTTGAACCAGCTTTTTATCCTATGAAAAAATTATCGATTTCGTATCTAATTGAATTATAACGTGTGCAGTCAATTATTTTCTACTTCTTATTTTCAAAGTTACATAGATTAGAGTTTAGGAGAATTTAAGAATTTTCTTTATAAAGGAAATATTTTTCAGAAAACTAACTTGCACTTTATTAATACTGATAAAAACCTATTTAGATAATTATTAAGAAAGTAAAAATTCATAATTCATATATTTGTGGCTTGTTTCTATACAAAATCTGCTAAAAATAAATTCTACAAATGTGAAAATAAAATTCTTACAATTTTAAATCCATAGTTTAAATAATAGTGGTTTTAATTATTGATAATATTACATTATTTTATATGTTTGTAGTTTCTTAAATTAGTTTCATTTATATCTTTTTCTTTCTTTCTTATTTATACAAAATTGGAATAGAGCATACTTGTCGGTAAGACAGTCGGTAAGCTAATTGTTATATTATAGTGATGCATTATAGTGTCAAATAACCTTATGGAAATTGAAGGCAATGTCGTGTTACTTACAGGAAAATTCTCAAAAAATGAAATTGTTGCGTATATTATTTGCGAATAGCATAAGTATGTAATGTCTGCATATAAATGAACAAAAAATTTTTTATATCGAAATTAAAAAATTTTAGAAAATTTTATATACGTTCTCTTGTAGGTATTTTCTACAGATGAATTCTATGAAAGAAAAAGAATAGGAATATCTTATTGCCTATTGTGTTTTGAGCCTCATTTTGTCGAATATTATGATTTCTGCTTATCTTATGAAAAAGTTAATTTTGCAAAATTGCAAATAGTATTATAAAAATTGCTATATTATTTGACATAGAATACATTTTCTAATTTGTATTTATGTTTCTAAAGTTTTATTTTTAGCTCTTGTTTAAGAAATATTGTTCAAAAACAAAGTAGTTGTTTATCAGTGACTTTCCTGTATTACCAGTAAACAGTATGTAAATAAATCATTAAAATTTTTCATCCTTAACTCATTGAATCAAGAATATAATTACATATTTAAAGTTGCAAAAACGTTAACTATTTTAATTTGAAACTATTTTAACGTAAAAGAATTTACATTAATTATTCTCTTGTAATACAAATGCAGCGGTGACTAAAAGAATCTCGCGAATAATTCCGCAACGAGCATGCGATCTTTATTCAAGTTAACGAGATGTATTTACATTAAAGCAACGAATAGAAACGATACTTCCTCGGTCTTCTCTCGCGAATTTTCCGATACGTCGACGTCTTTCGAACGTTGTCGCCACAAGATGAAACTAGGCGCGTGAAAGTCTAATCAAACATATCCATTGCTGAACGTACCTGTCTATCTGTTCAAATTGGGCGATGTGGGCCCGCACGTCTGGTACGACGGAAACATAGACGACCTCGGTTCTCGTTTCGCACTTCTCGCATACTATTCCAAAGTGAAGCGCGCGCGCGCGCGTGCGACTCAACCACGAGCGAACACGACAGGCTTTGCCATGAGAGCCGGATACATCGAAAATAACTCTTCGTCGGCACAGCGTTACTCTTTGTCCGAATCGCCGCAGCCTTGTCGCGAAATCGAGCCGCTTGTGGCGCAACACAGAGAGGCAGAAAAATTCGGTGGATCTCTGTAAGTGCCTCGCCGAAACCGCGGAGGCTTTCCAAGTTGATGAGTAAGCACAAGGGGAGGGAGAACCTTGTTTCAAGAAGCGATGATTAGTTCTCATCAACTAAGTGGTGGATGGAAGAAAATACAAGGAGCTGCAATAGAGCGGAGGTACAAAGAGAAAGAAAGTGCCGTGAACTGAGAAGAACAAATGTAGGAGCAGTTGACTACGATACGGGCGATAAAAGGAGGAGAAGGAAGATGAGAGGAGATAAGAGAAAGGAAGAAGGACATTGACAGAAAGGTGAACAGGCGGAAAAAGAGAGAAGCGCGTATGTAGGATGAGAGAGAGAGAGAGAGAGAGAGAGAAAGAGAGCTCGCAGACGATCGATCGGGAGAAAGAGAGGAGAGTCGACGGAACGGTGAACGAGTACGTCGAGGGAGAAGGAGAAGAAGGAGGAGGAGGAGGAAGAGGAGGAGGAAGAGAAGGAGGAGGAGAAGATAGTCGGTGAGGCCGCACAGCGGCTCTGGTGGGGTGGCACAGACAGGGGCGGGGCACGTCACGTGGAGGGCCCCGCGACGGTGTACGGGGCGAGGGAAAGGAGAGAGGAGGGTGCCTAGCAACAGGCCTGCCGGCAGCCGGGGCAGAGCAGCGTGATTAAATAAAACCGGCGTCGGGCACGGCGACCCAACAGGCGTTGACATCAGCACGCACTAACACAGGCCGATGGTACCGGCAAAACGGAGGCCAGTACCATGGCAGAAAGAGAAAGATAGAGAGAGAAAGAGGTAGAGAGACATGCACGAACCGGCAAATTCCCAGTCCATATGACTCTTGTCGACTGCCGTCAGCCAGCTATCCGACAAAATGTTTCAATTTTCTGGAGATAATAAATATAACATTTCTAGATAATATATCGTATACTTTGCTGGAATCCAAACGAAGAATATCGGCTATAATAATATGTTGGATTAGAATCGACTGGATAAAAATCTTATCTTATGGGCAACATTTCTAAGATTTCAACATTTGTGTGTACATATTTTTATGACGAATATTAATTATTCATGCTGATTTATGTGTATATATATATATACACATAAATCAGCATGAATAATTAATATTCGTCATAAAAATATGTACACACAAATGTTGAAATCTTAGAAATGTTGCCCATAAGATAAGATTTTTATCCAGTCGATTCTAATCCAACATATTATTATAGCCGATATTCTTCGTTTGGATTCCAGCAAAGTATACGATATATTATCTAGAAATGTTATATTTATTATCTCCAGAAAATTGAAACATTTTGTCGGATAGCTGGCTGACGGCAGTCGACAAGAGTCATATGGACTGGGAATTTGCCGGTTCGTGCATGTCTCTCTACCTCTTTCTCTCTCTATCTTTCTCTTTCTGCCATGGTACTGGCCTCCGTTTTGCCGGTACCATCGGCCTGTGTTAGTGCGTGCTGATGTCAACGCCTGTTGGGTCGCCGTGCCCGACGCCGGTTTTATTTAATCACGCTGCTCTGCCCCGGCTGCCGGCAGGCCTGTTGCTAGGCACCCTCCTCTCTCCTTTCCCTCGCCCCGTACACCGTCGCGGGGCCCTCCACGTGACGTGCCCCGCCCCTGTCTGTGCCACCCCACCAGAGCCGCTGTGCGGCCTCACCGACTATCTTCTCCTCCTCCTTCTCTTCCTCCTCCTCTTCCTCCTCCTCCTCCTTCTTCTCCTTCTCCCTCGACGTACTCGTTCACCGTTCCGTCGACTCTCCTCTCTTTCTCCCGATCGATCGTCTGCGAGCTCTCTTTCTCTCTCTCTCTCTCTCTCTCTCTCATCCTACATACGCGCTTCTCTCTTTTTCCGCCTGTTCACCTTTCTGTCAATGTCCTTCTTCCTTTCTCTTATCTCCTCTCATCTTCCTTCTCCTCCTTTTATCGCCCGTATCGTAGTCAACTGCTCCTACATTTGTTCTTCTCAGTTCACGGCACTTTCTTTCTCTTTGTACCTCCGCTCTATTGCAGCTCCTTGTATTTTCTTCCATCCACCACTTAGTTGATGAGAACTAATCATCGCTTCTTGAAACAAGGTTCTCCCTCCCCTTGTGCTTACTCATCAACTTGGAAAGCCTCCGCGGTTTCGGCGAGGCACTTACAGAGATCCACCGAATTTTTCTGCCTCTCTGTGTTGCGCCACAAGCGGCTCGATTTCGCGACAAGGCTGCGGCGATTCGGACAAAGAGTAACGCTGTGCCGACGAAGAGTTATTTTCGATGTATCCGGCTCTCATGGCAAAGCCTGTCGTGTTCGCTCGTGGTTGAGTCGCACGCGCGCGCGCGCGCTTCACTTTGGAATAGTATGCGAGAAGTGCGAAACGAGAACCGAGGTCGTCTATGTTTCCGTCGTACCAGACGTGCGGGCCCACATCGCCCAATTTGAACAGATAGACAGGTACGTTCAGCAATGGATATGTTTGATTAGACTTTCACGCGCCTAGTTTCATCTTGTGGCGACAACGTTCGAAAGACGTCGACGTATCGGAAAATTCGCGAGAGAAGACCGAGGAAGTATCGTTTCTATTCGTTGCTTTAATGTAAATACATCTCGTTAACTTGAATAAAGATCGCATGCTCGTTGCGGAATTATTCGCGAGATTCTTTTAGTCACCGCTGCATTTGTATTACAAGAGAATAATTAATGTAAATTCTTTTACGTTAAAATAGTTTCAAATTAAAATAGTTAACGTTTTTGCAACTTTAAATATGTAATTATATTCTTGATTCAATGAGTTAAGGATGAAAAATTTTAATGATTTATTTACATACTGTTTACTGGTAATACAGGAAAGTCACTGATAAACAACTACTTTGTTTTTGAACAATATTTCTTAAACAAGAGCTAAAAATAAAACTTTAGAAACATAAATACAAATTAGAAAATGTATTCTATGTCAAATAATATAGCAATTTTTATAATACTATTTGCAATTTTGCAAAATTAACTTTTTCATAAGATAAGCAGAAATCATAATATTCGACAAAATGAGGCTCAAAACACAATAGGCAATAAGATATTCCTATTCTTTTTCTTTCATAGAATTCATCTGTAGAAAATACCTACAAGAGAACGTATATAAAATTTTCTAAAATTTTTTAATTTCGATATAAAAAATTTTTTGTTCATTTATATGCAGACATTACATACTTATGCTATTCGCAAATAATATACGCAACAATTTCATTTTTTGAGAATTTTCCTGTAAGTAACACGACATTGCCTTCAATTTCCATAAGGTTATTTGACACTATAATGCATCACTATAATATAACAATTAGCTTACCGACTGTCTTACCGACAAGTATGCTCTATTCCAATTTTGTATAAATAAGAAAGAAAGAAAAAGATATAAATGAAACTAATTTAAGAAACTACAAACATATAAAATAATGTAATATTATCAATAATTAAAACCACTATTATTTAAACTATGGATTTAAAATTGTAAGAATTTTATTTTCACATTTGTAGAATTTATTTTTAGCAGATTTTGTATAGAAACAAGCCACAAATATATGAATTATGAATTTTTACTTTCTTAATAATTATCTAAATAGGTTTTTATCAGTATTAATAAAGTGCAAGTTAGTTTTCTGAAAAATATTTCCTTTATAAAGAAAATTCTTAAATTCTCCTAAACTCTAATCTATGTAACTTTGAAAATAAGAAGTAGAAAATAATTGACTGCACACGTTATAATTCAATTAGATACGAAATCGATAATTTTTTCATAGGATAAAAAGCTGGTTCAACGATTCACTCTGTATATGGTTGAATAAACTTTTTTTATAGTTATTGCAATATAAAAAGCTATGTACATTATATTTTACATACATAAAATTTGTATAGTTATCATTATGTCTTTGAACATAAAATCACGTTCATTAATCTGTAAAACAACGAAAATTCTTTTATATAAACATTCTTAAATTTTTCTTTATTTTAACGTTTGCATTTTGCAATTCAACACATTTCAATTTTGATTCTAGAATTATATTTACAATGTGTAGAATTCCTCTGAAATATATTTGCCGAAAAACATATACATTTTGCTGGAGTTATGTGTGGCAATATCTTCTGTTAAATTTGAGAGAAATGGGTACTTGCTTAATACATCTTGATACAAATGTAGCAAATAAATTCACATATTTTCAATACTAATAAATAATTTAACTTTTTTAATTACATGTTCTTTTGTCATGATAACCTTAAAAAGATTAAATTATTTATTAAAACTGGAAATGTATAAATCGATTTGCACTCAATTACATCAATTGTAATCGTCGACACAATACTACACCCGTACTCAGCCTGAAGGGCTAATCGACTGTGTTCATCTGTGCTGGCGATTAGTGCAATTGAATCGATTTACATATTTTCAGTGATAATAATTTAATTCTTTTAAAGTTATGAAGTTATGGTAACAAAGAGTATGTTGTAAATTAAGAGGGTTAAATTATTTATTAACATCGAAAATATGTGAATTTGCTACGTTTGTGTCAAGATATTGTGTTTAAGCAATTGGAAAGCATTGGAAAGCACTTTGTATATAATTCGCACATACAGAAGTGTAGTCTTGTCTACAATTCCTGAGGTTTAAGGGGCGACAGGAGTGACAAGCTAACTCATTTACGCCTCATTTGCGGTGAAGCTACATATCTACACTCTATCAGATTTTACTATATATTTGTCTTGTAGAAGAAATATTTTATCATGAAACTCGTTTTGGTTTTTACATTACTATTATTTTTTTACATTGTATCCGATGCCGTCATCAGAATTTGTGTAGCACATTAGGATTTTTAGTAAACTTGAATAAAATGGGTCAAAGATCAATTTGACCAATGACATTATGTTCAACGTAAAAAATTGGGATTTTATCTATTTGCACTTTGAAGAGAAAAAAAGTGTTTTTTTTGTCGAACAGTGTAATTATTTTAATAGCTCACAAAAATGTTTTTAGATCCGTATTCAGCTAAATTTTTAGGAAACTCATTCTTTCTATGCATAGTACGCCCTGCGTATACTGATCAGTGACATGATTTTGCGAAATCATCCTGAATCGGCGAAATGGTGTCGCTGATTAGTAATAACGTAAAATTATAAATTATAATGCCTGTCTTTATTTACAATGAGTTATTCTTCTAAGAATGCAATTCGAAATTTCTGATTTTTTTTCCTTATATCGCCAGATAGTTATCATCGCGCGATCTCAATCAGTGAGCTCTATAATATATCTGAGCGAGCCTTCTCTATATTAAACTATTGAAAATTATGGCCCGGCGGAGAAAAAGAAGACAAACAATATTGATTTTTCTGACTCTTTAGTCTTTTCTACTTGTGATAGTAAAACAACATTAGCCAATTAGCGAATCTCTGACAAAGAAGACACTACCAACTTTGCATTAAAGTGTCCTTTTTTTAGGAATTGAGACATCCCCACTCTGATGGCTCGTTCCAGTATGTTATAGAGCTCACTGATCTTGACTATCAAATTCAAAATGTATAAGAAATCCATCGTATAAGATATTTTACATTCAAAATGTAAACTTTTCTTTACGAAAGATTTAATTTCTATTTTTAGAGTCATTGAGTATATTGATTTTATTGTTTATTAATGAGAATTTAGCTTTCAGAGGGCGGGTAGGTCTATTCTTTTATTTTCTTTAAATAAAATTTATTATAATTTATTGTATTCTTTGCCTTAAAATATGACATTGTTTCAGAGCTATTAGTGATTTCCATTACATGGTATTGTCAATTTAAAAATAATGGATCAATCTTTTAAAGATTTGTTGTAAAAGATTTTTAAGATCACTGAATTAAAATTTGACATACACCAAAAATTTGAAATGCAAAATGGTAGATTCAATATGGCGATTTGACAATAAAAATAAATTTTCATGAACCTAAGATGTTTTTGACGTCAAAAAGTAAATAATTAAAAAGTATATATAAAATTTTCAGAATCAAATAAGTATACATTACAATATACACAAACGGTAAAGTGCGAATAAGGCTTATTAGTATTATATGATATTAGTATTATATGATAAATGAGGCATAAGTTTTCAATTGCGAGTATATGTAATCACTGGTAGCCACTTACGATTAATTTTAATATTATTAGAAATCAGACAATACAACAATAAAAATAAGCTCGAAAGCTTTTACTTTTAGCAGCAAGGATACTTTTCGTAGAGGTATTTGATAATACTTTTGAGATCATGGATATTTTCTATAATAAAATAGCTATGCGTTTCGGTATAATACATTTGATAGTTATAATATACATATAGTCTATATAAAGAAACTATATATGTTTACGCTTTGAACATATATAAAGGAAATCATCAAAAAGCAGCTTAGTATCAGACTGTTCCTTTATCTCTGAAGAACTGTAATGTTCATGAAACTTTAGCATTCTAACAATGGATCTAGCCACAGAGATAATAGCTTCTTGATAAGAACAAACGTAGAGATTACAGAAAAAAATATGAAAAATATATATATAAAAATATATAAGAATATCTCCAATATGGCGCTCTTGTCCTATAAATCTGATACTGGAAAATATCTTTCTCTACAAACTAACAATAAGAAGGACATAAGAGGAAATATAATTCGCCATTATTAATTAATCTATTTCCAACCTAGCGAAATTTTATTACTTTTTTATTAGTTGTCTGTTATTTCTTTTATTTCCTGTTATTAACTTATGACTGAGAAATTACTGAGAAAGAAAACTTGCATATACCCGCGTGATCGCAAACTGAGCGTGGCTGCGGAGCCGGCGCACGTGCGATTGAGACTCGAACGGGAAACGAGCTTGTCTAATTGGAATGTCGTCGTGCTACTTGCTGCGCTTCTCTCGCGGACCGTTCCGCGATGCACGTCGCCGCGGTCGCCGCGGTTGCGCTTCGCAGAGCATTACGCTACGCTGCACGGAATTCCTCCGCCAGTACGTCATCGCGCGTGCGCACACTGAGAAACGCATGCCGAGTAGTATATGTATAGAGATAGAGATAAAACCGAAGGTTTCACGTTCAGTGCCTTTAGCGTTTTTAGTGATTCTTTAATAATTTAGCGAAAATTGAAATTTGTATTTCGACTTTTGTTTGTGACATGTCCGTGTATAGAAGTATAGAGACAAAATATAGAAAATAGATTTAAAAAAAAATACACACGCTTTGACACAAATGTCTTTCCATTCTTTCTCATGCTTTCTTTTCATCTCTTCTCTAATACTCATGCAACTTTGTGTGTAAGGTGAGGATATGTGTACATGAAGGTATTTATAAATTATATGCAAGTTTTTACCTGATTGAGTGTGGAAGAATTCATGAGATTTTCCTGCACTCAAAGAAAAACTATAAAGGTAATAACCATTGCAATTTTATTTATAGAATTAATAATTACATTATTATTAATTCTAGAATTAAGGAGAATCTAAAAGACGATCAGATATATTGTAAATAGCACTTGCATAAATTTACGTATCATTGACACATCACTGCATAGCACTACATCAATATCTTATTCACGCTTGCCACATACACATAAATTTTTGTATAACAATTGAATAACGTTTTAATTAAACGTCTAACTTCAATTCTAAGAACTCCACTTGTTTCTTCACGTAAACTACTAGTCTGTGGACTATTATTTCGTAACTAAAATTATATTGAACTAAAAATGATAAAGAAGATTTCAAACTCTATCTCATAGACATATATTAATGCGTATATTTTAATCCTGGAAAAGAATTTTTGAATCAGTAAAAGAAGAAAAAAAATTGTTATACAAAAATTATATGGTTTGGTTGGTAATACAGATGACTTTAGGATTCCCTTAATAACACAAAGAAAATTTAATGCTTGATTCGGAAATAGAAACAAGATATTTTTATATATTTTGATATATAAAGCTCTAAAATCAAATGATGTCCAAACCACGTCACAATTTTTTTTATCGGAAAATAGATAGATTTTCCGTTACTTTTATAGTCATTTATGGCTTAGTGTTTAATATACAAACTGAGATAGAAGAAAAAGTAAATTCCAAGATAATATGCAAGATAGATAAAAAATATTGGAAAATCGAATTATTTTTGTCAATAAAAAAATTATAATGTGATAGAGCAATCTGGACGAATTCAGAGTATCAAAATGCATAAAAATAATCTCCATGGTCTAATCTTCGAATTAAAAAAATATTTTTGTAAAATTATATTGCCAAACATTAATTTTTATTCAATTATGTATATTAAAGTGACCAACTCCTTAAAAACACAAAGAGGCATTTAAAAAAATTCAATAATAATTGTTATAATTAAATTTTTAATAAATAAACATTTTTAAATAATTGTTAAGGAAAAAAACAGTTATGTTATTATATTTGCAAATAAATAATAACATTTAATGTGTAACATCGTATGAGATTACAACAAAAATTAGGTCAAGTTGCGACATTATATTTTATTTTTTAAAATTATGCTTTTCAGAACATATTTTATGAATAATATCTTTCCATTCTTAAAAAAATCATAAAATTCTTCACATATATAGTTGAAAATATATCTTATCCTTATTATTTTTACTTATTATCATTCATCCTTGAAGGATGTTAACGATAGGAGACCAAAATTTTAAACTGAATGCTTTATATATTTTATTATGGAAAATTTGTTTAAACTGATTTGGTCTCTTGTTGTAGCTCGGACGTTTTTTGTATGCATATTTAACATTCTTTGTTGGATAATAATAATAATAATAAGAAGTTAGATTAGATTCTATGTAGATTTTAAAAAAGACTATGAAGTTGAAACGTCAATCGCTTATGTAAATTCGAAATGTATAATTACTTAAGTATTTTTTTTATATCTTTATTTTTTACTCGTTTTTTTAAAATTTGTCGTTTCTTTTAAATTTATTTATGTATTGTTACGCAATGTAACGTTTTATTGTTATTGTTTACTTATTATTTCGCATTATTTAGTATTTTTAAAAGAGGAATAATTTACATTATGATCGTCCTCAATTTGAGACAAAGTTTGGGATGTGTTATAAAGTGGGACGAAGAAAAATAAATAAAATTTGGGACCCTCCTAATTTGGAACTGATTTGGGTTGATCACTAAGATGTACATTAATTTTATAAAACTCGTATAATTGTCATTTCCATAATTGCCACTTTATATTTTTTTGTCTGATTGGTGGTCGAATATTCATCTGAGTGCGATTGAGTGAAAGTAAGGCGAAAACTTGTCTTCTTTCCTTCTATTATAATGCACACACACATACACACACACACACACACACACACACACACACACACACGTGTGTGTGTTTATGTTGTATGTGTAGTGCCATCATACGAGTAAAGCGAATGAAAACGATGGTTATTATTTAACGATAATAATCTGACGAAGATAATCGATATTGTTAAAATAATATGAGGAAGGAAATAATCTTTATGATATCTAATGTAAGTTTATAAAGCATTAGATTTCTATAGATTCTTTTTTTCTAATTATAATAACTTGAGTTGTGCTTTCGTCAAAGTGTATCATACACAGTTACCTTTCTCGAGCTATGTTATTGTTTGGCGAACAGCAATTTTTATATTGTATTGAATATTTTTATTGAAAGGTCTTCTCTCTTTCTTTATAATGTATCATTTTGTAACAGAGAATGTCAAAGGTCTGAGGGGGAACGAAATCGCGCATTTAATAGGCATACTCTCCCTCGTTGTTCCCTTGTCTAAGGAAGGAGTTCTGGATATAATCGAATTCCGTCGCTCGCTTCGCATAGTTAGCAACAGCTCATTGTCTTGACGAGGAAACTAGCGATGCTTAAAGCCGGTTCTACATTAGTTGCCAATGTGAAGTGTTGATTTCAAAATGCAAGCTTCAGTTGGCTGTCGCAACAAACTTGCGATCGGCTTGCAACTAATGTAGAACCGGCTTAATGCGTGAATCCTTTAGCTATTCTGTTTCGTGATTTGACCTATTAAAGGTTATTCAACTAAATTCAGTGAAATACGTTTTGAATAATGAGCTCTTTTGTGTCGTGTCCTGAAACCTTCCTCTTCTCAGATTTCTGTTTCAAATTTCAATCTGTGGATACGTTACCATTTCTTGAAGAGGCGAATTTTAAAGTTGATGGTCTAGGTGGATACCAGGAGTGATACGAAATGTGCATTTGATACGATATTTCTATGTTATTTGTACCGTATGAAAACATCTCGAAAATTATAACAAACGATTAAAATTACTTTTCAAGTGTTACTGAAAGTGTGAGATATATGTAGAAAAAGGGAGAAAACGGACAATAGATGGAACGAAAGAAAAAAGATTTCTAAACCTCGATTCCCCGCCCCCGCCTACCTTCCCCACCCTCGTCATTGCCATCCCTCCCTAGCCGGTTTGGCGTAGACGTCCTTGAAATTCATGAGATCGGAGAACAATCAGCCATGGGCGTGCGTTCATCCATCCGTCCGTCCATCCGTCCGTTTAGTTCACTGGCGCCGCGACTGTGTCCTCCACCGTCGTTCCCCTCCTTCATTTCCTGGAGAAGAGAACGAACGAGG